>Ga0210391_10000045_pt1 | contig 148118 bp, 133 predicted proteins | sample IncBWC12OmetaG_FD_160573 | JGI IMG/M metagenome (GOLD analysis project Ga0210391, IMG submission 160573) | Forest soil microbial communities from Barre Woods Harvard Forest LTER site, Petersham, Massachusetts, United States - Inc-BW-C-12-O ...
GTCGTATCCGCTTAAAGCTTAGCCAGAGTAGTGTTCCGGCTAATCTAACCCTAGCAAGCGATTTCAATCTTTGTTTTCCTTGCAAATGGGTTCGAGCTGAGTGTTGCGTCGACCCATTGAGACCGCCGCGTTTACGAGGCATGTGGATCGTTCTCGAATACTCCATCACTCTACCGCGGCCCTGGCTTGCTCCTTCCATTTTTGAACGTTCACGCCCTTCACGATGAGCCACAACATCAACGACATTTCCGCGAGGAAGCCGATGACCTTAAGGTAGGTGGATAGATGGTTTGCGAGCGGTGTCAAAAAGATCAGCCAACCCAACCCGGCAAGTGCCATCAGGACGCCCAGAATTCCAGGCAGGAAAGTTGACCTGAAAATGAGGTAGCCGATCAACAGACAGTAGGGCCCGAAAAATACCAGGGAGTTGATTTTGTAGTGTGCGAGATGAAAGAGGTCGAGTAAATCATTCGCGCATCCTGCGAGGCTGAAGAGCGTTGCCAGCAAAGAGAGACTCCTGTTCACCGGCTTAAACAGGAAATAGAAGAGCAGCGTCACGGCGATGTAGAACGCGTATGCTATGAGGTTGACGGCGTCGTATAGAACAAGCCGGCTGTGGCCCACGAAGACCTCGGCGGATACGGCCGTCAGAAAGTAAAGCAAGTAAATGACACCGGTAGTCCTGGCCTTGGGACGCGGCGACCCTTCGGCAATCCTTTCCATCATTACGGCTGCGCGCATACTCGTTTCTCCGATAGCTTCGTTCGTCAGGGAGCATCCACCCGCGAGCTGGGCTAGTTCCACGTCGCCGACTCGTCGGGAGTATCAAACCTCATCTAGAGTTGGTGAGTCACGCTATTGCAACGGTGAAAAATCCGTCGGACGCATGTACGTCGACTCCTCTTTCTCCACCAGCTTGTTGGCCTGCTCGGATTTGATCACTTCTTGAAACTCTGGATCGGCCACAAGTGCGGCCCAATTCTTTTTGGCTTCCTCCTGGCTGGCATACGCCAAGATATCGACAAATGTATTGTCCCAAGCGGGAGCACCTTCGGGTACCCAGTAACCCAGAACCTTCAGATTGTGTTTGGCGAGTAGCTTTGAAGTCGTGTCGCGAAACCGTGCCTCCAGTGCCGGTAGTTTGCCAGGAACAGCGTGATAAACGCGAAGCTCGAAGACGCGATTGCTATCGGCCCTCACTTGATTCCCATGCATCAAGCGGGCAGTAATGAGCGAACCAGCGGCGAAGGAAAACAAAGCGATGCCGACAACCGTCCAACGGTTCGAGTTCCAAGAGTTGATTTTCATAGTTACCTTTCTGCGGTAAATCCTTAGTCCGCGAATGAGCTCCGATGGTCCCGAGCCAGAGACCTAGGCGACAACTTCTCGTGGCTTTAAGCGTCCAAAAAGTGCCGGCGTGATGATCACCGCCAAAGGCCCTAGCGCGAGAAATCCAAACTGATACCACCACGGTACCGGTATGCTGCAAACCTTGAGGTCTATCAAAATGGCCACTGTAATTGTCACCATCAGCGCTAGAAAAATCGTTGTGCCACGGCGAATTCGCGCAGCGACCCATCCACCAATTGCGGTTGTCGTGAGGAACACAATCGGCGCAAGAACGACATACGTCGCTTGATCGGGAGCGAGCAACTTCGAGATTATCAAGTCCACAGCAAACTTCAGCGTTCCCATGAAGATGTACACGCCCACAGCGACGCTCATTCTGATCAAGCAATTTCCGCGCCGCAGCGAGTACCAGACCAGGGACGGCACCGAGCGACAGGTTTGACTCCAAAACCAACGAGACGCGATGGATCGCGACGTGGATTCGATGCGAAGCGCGTATTCCTCGATCAGGTCGCCTAGTATGGCCTCTCCATAGGCGTCCGGCAGAACAGATTCGAGAAGCCTGCAAGCAAATGTCGGCGGCGGGCAGCGACTCATATCGTCCCCCAGTGGTCTTTCAATCCAGCCGTCATGCTGAGAATAGTTTGCTCGGATATCTGTAGGGCTCGTTTACCGGCCCCCTCGATGCGAAAAAGCCGCTTCGCACGCCCCCCGCGCTGTGGCGTCGGTTCGCCGGTAAATGAGCGGATATAGCCCTTTTTCTCAAGCCGCTCCAAAGTCGCGTACACGGCACCGATAGAAATATTGCGACCGGTCCGTTCTTCAATCTCGCGTCGGACGATCATTCCATGAGCGGTACCATCCAGACGCACAAGGGCGAGCAGAATTATCTGTTCCAGCGATCCGAGAAGTTGTCCACGCTTCATTTCTTATACAATATAGAACAAATGGACAAGAAAGGTCAAGCGCCATAGGCAGGTCTGGAAATGCGAATTGAAGTGGCGACTCTGTTTCCGTCGGCGTCGCCTACCTTAATGAATCTATGCGCAGGAGTTAGGTGTTTGAGCCGCTTACTTCGGCGGCGGTGCGGGCTGGCTTTCACTGGTCGGCGGCACGATCCCCTTGAGTCGCAAATAGGTCACCATGTTTCCATAGTGCTCGTCCGTGTGCGCCGTATTGATCGAGAACACCGTCAGCTTCGCTATGTTGAAGTTGAAGAGTTTCACCATTTCACTGCCTTTTGCATCGGTCATGCTGTCGAAGGCCTTGTTGCAGTACGCCACCCCGTCCTTCAGCGCAGCGACCAGGTCGGCCTTTGACGTCTTGGTTTTTTCGATGTCCTTTACAGGGGTTGCTTCGCCTATAGCCTGCGAGCAGAAAGAGTACGAAGCGTCGGCGACATGGCCAACGAGCTGGCCAAACGTGCGAACCTCCGGTGTCGGTTTGAAGGAGTAGTTTTCTTCCGGCATTTTCTGCGCCGCACCGACCACCGCGCTGCTCACAAACGAGTAAAAACCTTTTTCGCTCGCGGTAATCGGGTTCGCCGGCGGAGCGGACTGCGCAGCTGGCTTCTCCTGCCCGAGCAGAGCAACGGGAACCACCATCAGTGTAGCAAACACAAAACTAAGTTTTTTGTTCATGGACACACCTTTCGCGGAATCATGCCATCTAGCGGGGCGCCAAGGGGCTTCCGAACACCCGCAATCTTCTATACGCAGCAAGTCGCAAATTGTTTCGACAGGTCGGCGATCGTTCCGCACCGAAATGAGCGAACGAGTTGTGCACCAGACTCGCGGCGACCCGTCGGCCCGCTCCGACCGTTTCAGCCGGCTAAGCCCCGATAAGTCGTGCGAGCTCGGGGGGCGGCGCAACGCGCATCAGGACAAAACGGTTGTTGAGTCCTGGCTATTTTCGAAATCAAAAAATCTCGGGTAAAATCGTCCACGCGCGGGCAGTTTCGTTGGCTCGTCACGGATGCTACGCACCTGCTAGAACGTCGCGCACGAGCGGAGCCTGACTATGCCTTCCACTGAAAAACTCGACACGCACCACAAAGCGCTCACGCTGAATCTCAATGCATCCGCCTTCGGCTCTTTCGCCGAAATCGGCGCCGGGCAGGAAGTCTCGCACTGGTTCTTTGTGGTTGGAGGCGCCTCCGCTACGGTCGCCAAGACGGTTTCCGCCTACGACAAGGAAGTCAGCGACGATCTTTATGGCTCCGGATCGCGCTACGTATCCAGGCAACGACTTGCGGCCATGCTGGACAAGGAATGGTCCCAGCTTCTCGCGCAGCTAAGCGATAGCCGTGGCGCACATACGCGGTTCTTCTCTTTTGTTGATACCGTCTCCGCGCGTAACTTCGCCGGGACGAACGACGCGCACGGCTGGGTCGGTCTGCGGTTTCAATCGCAGCCCGCTGGCCCTCCAAACGACGTCCTGCTGCACATCAATATGCGCGATCCTTCGAATGTCCTCCAGCAGGAAGCCGTCGGCATTCTGGGCGTCAATCTCATTTACGCGGCGTACTATGAATTGCAGACCGAGGAATCATTTCTGGCAGGCTTGGCGGAAGACGTGGTCAAGGAGCGAATCGAGATTGACTACATTGATCTTAGCGGGCCAGCATTCGAAGGCTGGGATCGCCGCACTCTGCTAGCCCGCTTGGTCAGTGGGGGATTCGCCGAGGCAGTCTTTTTCCCCTCTAAGGGCCCCGCAGTTCCTCCTACCGAAGCACTCTACAAGAAAGCCTTGGTGCTTGCCCCGGGATACTTTGGCCACGGGGATCCGGCTCACTCAGAAGTTCACATGCGATTGTTGGCCTCGGCCATTCAGGAGCTTCAGAAGGAGCTGGGCGACACCAATGTTTCGGCAGGTCGGGTGGCGCCCGCTGGCTTTTTTTGCCTGACGATCGCTCCGCTCACGCCGAACGAACCGGTGGTGGAGGTCCCCGATCTGCTTCGTCGTATCGATGCTCTTCTCGCTGCTGGCGGCGATGTGCTGCTCTTTCGCCAAGGTGAGCTTTACAATATGGAGACTCTCGTAAACCGCTATACCCAGGCGCCTGTGCGCTTCGTCGCAGGCCTTTCCCTGATCATTCGGGCGTTTGAGGACATTTACGGCAATCTCGAAGGCAGACTTCTGGAGGCACTTGCACGTCTATTCGCGCAGAATGTGCGCATCTACGCTTATCCGATGCCCGCTGCCGAGCTGCGGGAACGACTGAAAGATTTTTCGGCTAGCGGTTGGGAATGGAGTGAGACGAATGGAATGGTTTCTGCCACCCAGCTGCGGCACGCGCCGCCTCTTGGACACTTGTTTGCGTATCTGCTCGCCAGCAATTTTCTCGTGCCGATGCAAATTCCCGCAACCCTAAAAGCCGACGCTTGACCGCACCTGTGGTGAAAGTAGCAGCGCCATTCGCGCTCGGCGTAGACAGAGAGATCTCTTCTTGGGCGACCGTCCACGGTCTAGGCTTCATAGATCAGCTCGGTACGTTGATAGGTCGCTCGATGTCCACACTGTGGACATTTGATTTCGAGACCGATGATCGGGAATAGAGGCTTTGGCGGCACGAGGCGCTCCTGAGCATGACTGTCGTCGATTGGCGCGAATTGAAATTTAATCTCGCAGCTAGGGCACATCAACATCCATTTAGGCATCGTTCTGGCCAGCTGCTGCAATCGTCGATCTTGAACCCATGCCAACAGTAGGAGTTGTTTGGCGTGCTGGAAAGTGTCAAAAGTTACGGTACCGGTGCGGGCTGGGCGAGATGACCGGGTCACAGCTTAGTTTACCCCTAACATTCGCAGATCATGGGGTACACGATCAGCCGCGAAATCTGGCAATGAGATTCTCGGTTAGTCGGGAATTTGGATGCTGCCGTCGGGTGCGATTTTGAACGACGGGTTCCAGGCTACTTCCCACAAGAAGCCGTCCGGATCGGCAAAATAGCCGGAATAGCCGCCCCAGAAGGCTTCTTGCGCGGGCTTCAAGAGTTCTGCGCCTGCGGCTTGGGCTTCGGCAAGAACCGAGTCTACTTCCTCACGAGTGCGGGTGTTGTATGCGAGGGAAATTCCGCTGAAGCCGCCGCCGGCGGCGGAGATGTTCGCGTCTTTGGCGAGATCTAACCGGGGATATAGCGCGAAAGCCATGCCGCCGGCCTGAAAGAATACGACTCCTTCCGCCTGCAGCATGGAGCGACGCCAGCCGAGTCGCTCGTAGAAGGCGGTGCTGCGCTGGAGGTTGGCGACGCCGAGAGTGATGAGGCTGATGCGTTGTTCCATGGTGGGCTTTCCGGAACGTGAATGTAGCACCGGGGTCGGATGTGGGACCAGGAGAAAAATCCGGCCGAGTGGCGCGTGGCGAATGCGAATTCGGTGGCACAGCCAGCCCGAGAAGGCTTGCGTCAGCGGGTTAATCGAACGTGTTTGGTGGGATGCGAGAGAAGTGCAGAGGTTGATCGTAGCCCTGGGCAAAAAGCAGGAGAAAGGGGTCGCGCATTTCGAAGTGATTCGCGGCGGAGAGGAATTTTAGAAATTGCGCTTCCTGGGCGTTTAGCACTTCGTCTCCGCAGGCCATGCGGGTGGAAGCGATCGGCCCGAATTTGATGGTGTTGCCGTCGATTGCGATGGCGCCCGTGAAGCGATTGCAAGAAGCATTTCCGGAGGCGCGGCCGTTTCCGAGGACAGCGAATGAGGCTTGCGAGTTGAGAATGACGGTTGTGCCGGGCAGGTCGGTAAGCAGCCATTCCGTGCCGAGCAGTGAAGGCGGTTTTTCAAAAGTAGCTGCGGCATTGCTGAGAATAGGATTGTGAGCGGAAGAACACGAAACAGCGAAGGCGGCGGCAAACGCTGACAGGAGGAGGGGAAAATAACGTTTCATCGGTGCATTTTTCCTAACAGCGCCCGCAATTTTCTTAGAGCGCAGGGACAAAAAAGGGCGCTTGTTAAAAGTAACAAGCGCCCTTAATTTAAATCAATTCTTCAGATACCTCAGGGATCACCTCCTTCTCGACAAGTGCGTCGATAGAAGCCTGAAACCATTTTTATCACGGCGAATTCCGTATGTCTACAACTCTGGAAGGCACGGGGCGGTTTTCTATGCGCAAGCAGTGGGAGGCAGGCGCTCTTCTAGAATGGTGGCCGCATCGCCCACTTGCCTGATTCCTTGTCCTTATAAAACTCGGCGAACGAAATGTTGTTATACATGGAGGCGCCGATATTCCTAGAGGCGACCTTCACATCGAAGGTGCATCGGAAGCCCTGCGGAGTGGGAGCGTCGCAAGCTTCCTTTTTGAAAAAAATGATCTTGATGGGTTCGCCAGCGGGTTCGCCGGGCGGGTGATTCATGGCGTAGTCCATGGCGTCCTTCATTTGTGCTTCCGAAGGCTCGGACGCTCCGCCACAAGCGACGAATCCGAACGCCAAAACAGAACTCAAGGCTAACTGTCTTACACCGAAGCGCATTCCTGGCCTCCTTTATCCGCGTGGTAACGGCCCGCCCGTGCAGGCGATGGCGTGTCAATGTAGTGCATGCGAGCTGCTGACGCAACCCGTAGTTTATCGGGGTCGGGCAGCCCGACGCAGGTTTCTTTAAGTAACGTTTGTGGGAAGGCGGCGATGGGGATGCGAGACTGGCCGCAGGTGAATTTGCGATTGGGAAGTTTATCAGGCAGGTGAATTACTACCGAAGAACCCGCTCAATAAATCGAAGTTGGTGGGCAAGATCGTCGTGGAGTAGAGCGAACAATGGTTGTGAGGAACAAACTGCACTACTCGTAGCGCAGAGCCTGGGTTGGCGCGATGCGAGATGCGCGTCGCGCGGGCACGTAGGCGGCGAGCATGGTGACGAGAAACATTGATGGCACGACGATGAAATAGGCGACCAGGTCTACACCGCCAGCGTTGAAGAGCATGGAATTCATGAGCTGCTCGACGGCGAAGCCCATGGCCAGCCCGAGGACGGTTCCAAAGGCGACGAGCACGAGGCCTTTGCCCATGACCATGCGGAGCACGTCGGAAGTTGCGGCGCCAAGAGCCATGCGAATGCCGATTTCGCGGGTTCTGCGGCTGACGTTGTAGGCCACTAGTCCGTACAAACCGGCGACGGCCATCAGGAGGCCCACCGCACCCATGGCGCCCACCAGGTCGATGGCAATTCCTGGACCTCGCACGGCCTCATTCAGGTAGTACTCCTCATACGCCATGGTATGCAACAGTGGCAGGTTCGCGTCGAGGGTTCGGACAACGTCCTTCACGGGTTGCACCAATTGGAGCGGATCGCCGCTGGAGCGCAACATTAAAACCAAGCGCGTAACAGGATGCTGGGCCAGCGGCAAATAAACAAAATCCACGGCTCGTTCGCTGGCGTTTTGCGTCTTGATGGTCTGCGAGACGCCAACAATCTCTACCAGCTCGCCGGTACTGCTTTCGAGGTGGAGGTGTTGGCCCACCGCATTGGCGTTCGGCCAATAGTGTTTCGCGAACTGCTCATTCACGACGGCGACGCGCGGGGCATCCGAGGTGTCAGAAGCCCGGAAGGCGCGGCCACGCAAAATGGGAATGCGCATGGTGTCGAAGTAGCCTTCATCCACGGTGTCCATGGTGGAGTTGAAATTTTCGCGATCGCGGGGCATTTGGAAATGGTCGGGAACGAAGGCGAGAGCGTCAAAGTCGTCTGTACCGAGCGGAATATTTTGCGTGAGAGCGACGCTTTGAACTCCGGGTACTTGCCGTACACGTTCGGCCAGCAGTTTGTAGAATTGTTGCGACTGCGTTGCGTTGTACTGAACCAGACGCGGATCGAAGCTGGTCATCAGCAGATGATCTTTAGCGAAACCGGCGTCATCGAGCAAGCTTCGCTGGAAGCTGCGGGCCATGAGGAAAGAGGCAGTGAGAAGCATGAGAGAGGTGGCGACCTGAGCCACCACGAGCAAATTACGGCCCCAAAGTTGTTTGCGTCCGGGCAGATCAACATCACCCGACTTGAGTCCATTCACCAGGTCGGCACGAGAGCTCTGCAGCGCGGGAGCGAGGCCGCAGAGGATGGCGCTCAAGGCCGCTAAGGCGAGGCTGGCGAGGAGCACGCGGGCGTCCATGCGGAACGGTATGGCGACGGGCAACTCGGTCGCAAAGATTATATTTTGTTTAGACTGGAACCACTCCACGATTCCGGAGCCGATGGCGATCCCGGCCAATCCGCCGAGGGAGGCCAGAATCAGACTTTCAGTCAAGAGCAGGCGGATGAGGCGGAAACGGCCGGCGCCAATGGCCAAGCGCACGGCGATCTCGCGAGTGCGTGCGCGGGCACGGCTGAGAAGGAGTCCCGCAACGTTGGTGCAAGCCACCAGAAGGACGGCCAACCCCAAGATCACAAAGATGACGCCGAATTTCCAATTGAGATCTTCCCGAGTGCGCGCTTCGAACTGAGTATATACGGCTGCGCCGCGGTTACGATTGACCTTGGGATACTCGCGTTCGAAGTTTTTGGCGAGCACAGCGAGTTCATTCCGTGCCTGCGGCTGCGTTGTGCCCGGTTTCAGGCGCGCTTTTATGTTCAGCTCGCGATCGTCGCGATCTTCGAAGAAATTTTTCTGCAAGTTGGTGGAAAACACCCGCGCCATGGCCAGTGGCACATAGAAGTCGGGATGCCCAAAAATCAGCAAGCCTGGAAAAGAGTCTGGTGCGACGCCAATCACGGTGAACTCCGTACCGTCCAGGCGAACTGTTTTGCCCAAGATCGCCGGGTCGCTGGCGAATTCGTGGTTCCAGAAGTCCGGTCCGAGCACCACCACGGCGTCGCGACCCGGCTCTTGATCTTCGTCTTCGCGAAAACCGCGCCCCAGCCGCGGCTCGACGCCGAGCACCTGGAAATAGTTGCCGGAAACCAGCATGCCGCCTTTGATGCGCGGAGTGGTTGCGGGTTCTGCGGTAAAGCCGACAGGCTGCATATCGGCGTAGGCGATCACGCCAGCGTAGCTGTTGGTTTTGGAGCGAATGTCCAGGTATTCGCGATAGGAGAAAGCGTCGAAGTTACTATCGTGAGTCGTGCTGACCAGAGTGACTACGCTGCCCGGATGCGGAACAGGGTAGGGCCTGAAAATCAGTGCATCGACCATGCTGAATGTTGCCGAGGTCATTCCGATTCCCAGCGCCAGCGTGATGACTACGAAGGCGGTGAGTCCAGGGGTGCGGCGCAGGCTGCGGATGGCGTAGCGCACATCGTCGAAGAAATCCGTCAACCAGTGAATGCCCCACGCATCGCGTGTTTCCTCTTTGCGCTGTTCCAGTCCGCCCATGGAGCGCATGGCGGCGTAGCGCGCCTCTTCTAGAGAAAGGCCCTTGGCGATGCCTTGCGCGATTTTTTGCTCGAGGTGGAACTGGAGTTCTTCGTTGAGCTCCTGCTCGAGGTCGTGGCGGCGAAAGAGGGAGCGCAGGCGAAGCGGGATGGTGTACAGCCAATGTTGAGGGCGCATGGGAACTCCTTAGGTGGACGTGTTAAGCGGACGCGCTATATGCCCTTGCTATATAAACGTGGCGCTTAGGCCTCCTCGAGTCTGACTACATTCGAAATGGCGGCGGAAAGACGGCCCCAGTTGGCGGCCTCTTTTTCCAGATGCCGGCGGCCAAGCCGGGTGAGCGAGTAAAACTTTGCGCGGCGATTATTTTCGCTGGGCTTCCATTCGGCGGTGATCCAACCCTCTTGTTCGAGCTTGTGAAGAGCGGGGTAGAGCGAGCCGTCACTGACTTGCAAGACGTCGCCGGAGATTTGTTTAAGGCGCAAGCTGATGGCCCAGCCGTTCATGGGTTGCAGGGCGAGAATCTTCAGGAGCAGAAGGTCGAGAGTGCCTTGTAGCAGGTCAGAAGGTTTGCTCATCGGTGCGCCTTGGCGGCTCTCCTCGGTTACCGAGGGTATGATACACAAGCTCCTCTCGGTAAGCAAGGGGAACGTTTGAGAGGGTCAGACTTGCGTTCGCTGCGAACCGATTGCGCACCAGGTGCATCGTCTCTTCTGATGGACACAATTTCGCGTGCTAGCATTTGAAGGCGAAGAAAAACTGCCATACGCGAAGGTTCCGGGTCCCCAGCGGTCCGGAGAGGGGTCGCATGATTAAGCCAGTGAGTGTTCCGGATTTTATGTCGCAAGTGGTGCGCCGCAAGCCGGAAGAGTTTGAGTTTGTGAAATTCGCCATCGATGGCGGCGTGGCGCGGATCACGTTGAACCGGCCGGACCACAATTTGCTGAACGAGGTGATGCTGCGGGAAATCTCCGACGCCATTACCACGGCGGGCGAGCGCGACGACGTGAAACTATTGGTGCTGGATTCGGCTTGCAAGGTTTTCTGCGGCGGAATTGATATTGGGGAATATACCTCGCAACGCGTGTTTCAAATGTTGGATGCTTTTCACGCGGCGTTCGCGGGAATGCTGGACGTGGGCAAGCCGGTGCTGTGCGTGATCAACGGTCCGGCGATTGGCGGCGGCGCGGAGTTGGCGGCGTTTGGAGATTTGGTGGTGGCCACGCCGAAAGCACGGTTCGCGCAGCCGGAGATTACCATTGGCGTGTTTCCGCCGCTGGCGTCGACGATTCTGCCATTTCTGGTGGGGCCTAAGACGGCGCTGGAATTGGTGTTGACGGGAGAAGCGGTGACGGCGGAGCGGGCGCTGGAATTGGGATTGATCAACCGGCTGGTCCCGGAGGCGCAGCTCGAGCAGACGGTGAACGATCTCGTTTCGCGGATTACGGCGCATTCCGGGCCGGTATTGACCATGGCGAAGAAGGCGATTCTGGGCGGCATGGGATTGTCGCTGCGCGATGGGATGAAAAACTCCATGAGCATTTTCCTGAATGAGCTGTACAAGCTGGAGGATTCGCAGGAAGGTTTGCGGGCGCTGGTGGAGAAGCGGAAGCCGAACTGGAAGAATAAATAGCGCGATTTGCCGCTATTTTCGCGCGTGGATTGACTTGCCATGGGGCGCGGCTTACACTCGGATTTCATTTTTATTGGCAAGGGCAGCGGGGAAGGCCGTGAGAATCGGCCGCGGTCCCGCCACTGTGAGCGGCTGAAGTAGCCGTAAGCCAGGCCACCCTCCCATGCCGCCGATACGCGCGTTCTTCGCGAGAAGGAACGCGGTCGAAGAGCCCCCGTTGTCTCGTGGGGCTTTTTTGTTTTTGGGCGCGATTTCTGGTGCGAGGAAAGCTTTTGTTGGACGGCAAATACATTTGGCGGATGAGCAAAGCCGGCGCTACGCTGGCGGCCGTGCTGCTGTGCGCCGGCTGGCTTTCGGCGCAAACGCCGAACGCGACGAATGTTCCGGGCGCTCCGAGCGCAGCTGGAGCGCCAGTTAGCGAAAAAGCGCCCGCGGGTAAGGCTGCGCAGGAAAATGCGCCGCAGCAAAGCGCGCGCGCGGTCCGGGAGGTTGTCGATGAGACCGGGCGCACCGTGCGACTGGCGCAGCCGGTGGAGCGCATTGTGTCGCTGGCGCCGAGCCTGACGGAAACGATTTACGCGCTGGGGTTGCAAGAGCACTTGGTAGGCGACACGGATTATTGCGACTATCCCGCCGAGGCGCAGAAAAAGACGAAAGTGGGCGGGACCATCAACCCGAGCCTCGAACAGGTAGTGGCGTTGCGGCCGGACGTCGTGTTGATGACCAGCATCAACCGATTTGAAACCGTGCGCGCGCTGGACGATCTGAATATCCCGGTGTATACGACCGATCCGCATAACGTGCAGGAAATTCTCAGTTCGACGATTAAATTGGCGGATGTTCTTGGCGCGGCGCAGAACGGCGTCACGCTGGCCGGGGAGATGCAACAGCGGTTGAGCGAATTGCAGCAGCGCGTGGGCGAGCTGCCCGCGAAGCGCGTGCTCTTCGTGGTGTGGACCGAACCGCTGATCACTATCGGCAAAAACACGTTTATTGCCGACGCCCTGCGAAAAGCGGGAGCGGTTTCGATTGTGGATACGACGCAGGATTGGCCGAAAGTCAGCCTGGAAGAGATTGTGCGGCTGCAGCCGGAGTTTCTGGTGTTCACGGTGCAAAATGACGAAAAGGCTCCGGATCTCTTGGCGCTAAGCGCGCTTCCTGGATGGCGCGGGCTGGACGCGGTGCGCAACCATCGCTTCATCGTGGTGAGCGACGCCGTGAACCGCCCGGCGCCGCGCATCGTCTCGGCGATCGAGGATATGGCGCGACAGTTGCACCCGGAGGCGTTCACGGATAGCCCCAGTGTTGCGCCGCCAGTGAACAAAGACCCATTGAACAAAGAAAAAGTTGAGAAACCGAATGCTGCTCCGGAGAAAACACCGCCGGCACAATCCACGAGTCTGGTGGCGAACGACGCAGCGTTTTGCATGAGAATCGAGCACCTGGCATGCAACCGCTAACGCTACGGCGGTTGCTGCTGCGCTGCGCGGCGTTGGCTGCGGTGCTGTTTGTGGTGGTGGTGCTGGCGTTGAAACTCGGCGCGGTGCAGGTTTCACTTTACGGGCTAGCGCGCGAACTGATTCGTTTTGCCTTGCATCAGACCAGCGAGCTGCCCAGCAATTACAGCCTGATTATCTTTGATATTCGCCTGCCGAGAATTTTTCTGGGTGTGTTTGTGGGCGCTTCGTTGGCGGTGGCGGGCACAAGTTTTCAGGCCTTGCTGCGCAATCCGCTGGCCGACCCGTACGTGTTGGGAGTCTCCAGCGGCGCGGCGGTCGGCGCGATTCTTGCGTACATGATCGAGCCGCACCTGGGGCTTGCCCCGGACGTCGCGGTGTTGCTCACGCCCCTGGGTGCGTTCATGGGAGCGCTGGTTACCATAGCTGGAGTTTATCTGCTGGGGCAGCGAGACGGCGAGATCGACAGCACCACGCTGCTCTTGGGCGGAATCATCACGGCATCCTTCTTAAATGCGTTGATCATGCTGCTGCTAAATCTTATTTCCGAGCGCGATCATGGCGGAATGTCGTTCTGGCTGATGGGCGACCTCTCGACGCCCTTGCAAAGCAACCTGCAATGGATTATTCGCGTGGGTTTCTTTCTGGCCGCTGGCGCGATCTACACGACGGCGTCGGATCTGAATCTGTTGCTCGCGGGAGAAAAAGAAGCCATTCATCTGGGAGTGGACGTGCGGCGCGTGCGCATCGTCGTGTATGTCGCCGCGTCGATCCTTACCGGGTTGGCGGTGTCGGTGAGTGGTGCCATCGGCTACGTGGGATTGCTGGTGCCGCACGTGATGCGGATGATTTTCGGCTCCGACCATCGCATCTTGCTTCCCACGGCAGCATTCGGAGGCGCAATTGCCGTGGTGTTGGCCGATATGCTGGCGCGTACGGTGGTGGCTCCCGGTGAATTACCCGTGGGCGCGATGACGGCGCTCGCGGGAGCGCCACTTTTTATTTACCTGCTGCGGCGGAGGATGGGTTGAGCAGCGCGGCGAGAGATTCTGTGGCGGTGTCGGCGGCGAGCAACGCTATCTTAAGCGTTGAGCAGGTGAGCTATGCGTACGCGTCGAATTCCGCGCAGGCGCCGCTCTTCACGCTCGAGGCAATGAGCCTGCAGGCGCGCGCGGGTGAGATTGTGGCGATTCTGGGGCCGAACGCGTGCGGCAAGTCCACGCTGCTGAATCTGATTGCCGGGGTGCTGGCGCCGCTTTCCGGGCGCGTGCTGCTGGACGGCTTCGTGACGCACACGATGCCGCCGCGCGCTCGCGCACAACGCATCGCCATGGTGCAGCAGGAGAGCCAGCTACTGTTTCCATCGCGAGCGTGGGAATTTGTGATGCAAGGGCGGCACCCGTATGGCCGCAGTTTGCGTTTCGAGAACGAAGAAGACGTGGTCGTGGCGCGTAACGCACTGGCGCAAGTGGGCGCCGAGCATCTTACCGATCGCCGGATGGACAAAATATCCGGCGGCGAAAAACAGCGCGTGATTTTGGCGCGCGCGCTGGCGCAGCAGCCAGCGATGTTGTTGCTCGATGAGCCGACCTTGCATCTGGATATTGCCGCGCAAGTAGATTTGCTGGATGCGCTGCGGCGCCTAGCGTCCGTCAGCCGCTACATCGTGGTGGTGGTGACGCATGAGCTGAACCTCGCCGCGGAGTATGCCGATCAGGTGGCGCTGTTGCAGCGTGGGCGGTGTCTGCGCGTGGGACCACCGTCCAGCGTGTACCAGCGCGAGTTGTTGGAACAGGTTTTCCAGACGCCGCTTACCGTGGAGACGGGTCCATCCGGCCGGCCGCACGTAAACGTGTGGTCTGGAAAGTCCACGGAACGATCTTGATTTTTTGGATGTAACGAAACGCCGCGGTGGCAGAAAGCCGCGGAACTGAATAACCCAGTAGCGGGCATTCGCGGCGCCAATCGGCGTTATTGCCCCCGACAATCACCGCAGACTTCGTGCTCGGGAAGACGGGCAACCGCATCGCGGTTGCACTCGCAAGAGAGACCGTCGCCGCCGCGCGACTGTATGGCGGAAAGAAAAGTTGGCAGGCCACTGTGGCGCAGCGTTCGTCGAAACAGGCGGGCAGCGCCGCGGGAAGGTTGCCAGCAGGCAAGACCGCCAAGCCAGGAGACCGGCGAAGTCCGCAGCCTTGGTGATGTGCAACGTTAGCAGGCATCACTAGGGACAACCTTCAAACTCCCGCGCGTGAGGGAGCGGAGGAACCATGAAAACATACCTCTCTAGATTTGCTGTCTTTGCAGTTTTTTTTCTGGCCGTGCAATTTTCTTCGCAAGCTCAGCAACAATCTCAACCTCAGGAACATTCTCAGGATGCGCATCTTTCCGGCACACTAGTGGATTTGAGCGGCGCGGGTGTCGGTGGAGTACAGATTACCGCGCGACTCGAAGCCGACACTGGCGCCCAGGTTTGGAAAACAAATTCGTCCGCGGATGGCACTTTTAGTCTGGCGATTCCGCCGGGCCGCTATCTGGTATGGATCGCGCTAACGCCTTTCATCCCGCGTGATTTCGTTTTGGACTTCGGTGCGAATGAGCAGCGCAGGCTCGATCAGAGCCTCGAGCTATCGCCACTCTCCTCCAGTGTCGTGGTGACCGCGGAAACGGAACCCATACTGGTGGACCAAACCACCGCTTCGGTTTCCGTGATTACAAAAGAAGAAATCGATGCACGGCAATCCGTGATGGTAACCGACGCGCTGCTGTTTGCTCCGGGCGTCGCCATCGGGCGCACCGGGCCGGAGGGCGGAACGGCTTCTACCTTTCTGAACGGCGGCAATTCGAACTTCACCAAGGTGCTGGTGGACGGCACGCCGATTAATCCTCCCGGCGGGGCCGTGGATTTTTCCACGCTCTCGCTGGACAACATCGACAAGGTGGAGATCGTGCGTGGAGCGGAGAGCGCTATCTACGGCACCGACGCGGTCTCTGGCGTGATTCAGCTGTTCACGCACCGCGGCGAGACGCGCGTTCCGGAATTCAGCGCGTTTGCCGAAGGCGGGACTTTTTCTTCGGGCCGGGGCGGCGGGCAGCTTAGCGGATTGCTGGGCGCGTTCGACTATTCCGCCGCGGCGTCATACCTTTCGACGGACGGGCAGGGACCAAACGACGCGTTTATCAACCGCACGGAGTCGGGCAATTTTGGTTACCGCATCAGCGACAACGATCAACTCCGCCTGACGGTGCGCAACAACGACAGTACCGCGGGCATCGCCGGGCAAACCGTGTTCGAGCCGCCCAGCCTGTACCAGCGCTACGTGCAGCATATTTTCAGCGCCAACGGGCGGTGGGAATTTGCCACCGGGAAGCACTGGCGGCATGAGATCAGCGGCGGGGAATCGTACACCTACCAGAACACGAACAATCCGCTGCAAAGTTTCTACGCCACCGATCTCAATGCGTTTTGTCCGCAGACCAATCCCACGGCCGTGGCCACCGCGGAGTTCTGCGACTTCACCGGGGAAAGCCGCTTTCAGTACAATCGCGCGAATGTGACGGCACAGACGAGCTACGTGCTGGCGAATTTCGCCGTAACCGCGGGATACGAGTATGAAGTTGAGAACGCTTTTCTTACGTCGATCGATGTGCCGCACGCGCGGAGGAACAATCAGGGCGGCTACCTGGATTTCCGTTACCGGCCGCAGCGCCGCGTTTCGCTGAATTTCGGCGGGCGCGCCGAAGCCAACGCTAATTTTGGAACGCGGGTGGTGCCGCGGGCTGGAGCAGCGGTGGCGTTGCGCTATGGAAAAGGATTTTGGGGCGACACGCTGTATCGCGTCTTCTATGGCCAGGGCATCAAGGAGCCTCGTTTTGACCAGACTTTCGGCGACAACTTCGGAGATTTTGGAAATCCGTCGCTGCGGCCGGAAGAAAGCAAGACTACGACTACGGGTGTCGAGCAAAAACTGCTTAACGATCGCATCCAGGTGTCTGGCGAATTCTTTTACAGCCGTTTCTACAATATCGTTAGTTTTGAGTTCTGCACGGCCAATCCGCCGCCCGATACCGGCAACAGTTGCGGCATCACTATTCCCGGCGCGGGACCGGATTTTGGGTATTACTTCAATACCGACATTGCGCGGGCGCAGGGACTCAATCTAACCGGACAAGCCAGGTTGGCGAGCTGGCTGAACCTGGCGGGAAACTACACTTATGATGACAGCTTGGTGATCAAATCGCCCAATGCGTTCGACCCTTCTGAAATTCCGGGGAATCGGCTGCTGCGGCGGCCGGTAAACTTCGGTTCGCTCACGCTGTTCAGTTCCTTCCGCCGGCTAAACGTGACCTTGGGCGCGTATTTTACCGGCGTGCGGACCGACAGCGATTTTCTTGGATTGGGATTTACGCGCAATCCGGGTTACGCGCGGTTCGATATTGCCAGCAGCTATCGTCTCGGCCACGGCGTATCGTTGTACGCACGCGCGGCGAATCTTTTTGACAAACAATATCAAGATGCCCTGGGTTATCCCGCGCTGGGTCGGGATGTGCATGCCGGTGTGAGGTATACGTTCAGCGGTCGAGACTGATTTGTTATCGACGCGGCGCCGGACCGCGATGACGCCGTTGTATGGGCGCAGCACGCTGCGCCCCATCTCGGCGAGGCACCATGTCCCAGAAGGATTGTTTCACGATGTCCGAACCCGTCCTTTTCTGCTGGAGCGGCGGCAAAGACAGTGCGATGGCACTGCACACGCTGCTTGAGCAAAGGCAGTATCAGGTCACTGCGTTGCTAACGACCGTGACGGAGGGATACGAACGGATCAGCATGCACGGCGTCCGGTGCGAGCTTTTGCGGCAACAGGCGCAATCGATAGGCTTGCCGCTGCACGAAGTGCGCATCCCGCCGAATTGCAGCAACGCCATTTATGAAGCGCGGATGGAAGAGGCGCTGGTTACACATTTTGCGAACGGCGTTCGCACTGTGGCTTTCGGTGACATTTTTCTGGAAGATCTGCGCGCCTATCGAGAAAAGAATCTTGCACGTATGGGGATTACGGCTCTGTTTCCCATCTGGAAACGAGATACGCGCGAGCTGATCCAGTACTTTCAGGCGCAGGGCTTTCGTTCGATTGTGGTATGCGTCGACGGCAAAATTCTGGCGCGGCGTTTCGCAGGCCGAGAACTCGACGAAGCCTTTTTCGCGGAGCTGCCACCGGGAGTTGATTTTTGTGGCGAAAACGGCGAGTTCCACACCTTTGTGTTCGATGGGCCGATTTGTCACAGCCCGATTCGGGTGCGCACCGGAGAGATCGTGGAGCGGGATTCCTTTATATTTTGCGATCTCCTACCGATGCTATAATTTTCGTTCCACCATGGCGAAGACTACACCAGAAGAAGCCACCCTTTCGCCGGAAGTACTGGCGAAATACGAGTCTGTGATCGGGCTAGAAGTCCACGTGCAACTCAATACCAACACCAAAATATTCTGTGGGTGTTCCACGCGGTTTGGTGATGCTCCCAATTCCAATACTTGTCCCGTGTGTCTGGGATTGCCGGGGACGTTGCCGGTGCTCAACAAACGCGTGGTGGAAATGGCCATGCGTGCTTCGCTGGCGCTGAATTGTACCGTTCACGAACATTCGCGTTTTGCTCGGAAGAATTATTTTTATCCGGACCTGCCCAAGGGCTATCAGATTTCGCAATATGAGTTGCCGCTGGCCACGGGCGGTTGGATCGAGATCGATCACGCGGGCGCGCGCAAGCGCATCGGCATTACGCGGCTGCATCTGGAAGAAGACGCGGCCAAGAATTTACACGAAGGCTTTGCGGAGTCGGACACCAAGGCATACATCGACTACAACCGCTGCGGCTCGCCATTGAGCGAAATTGTTTCCGAGCCGGACATGCGGGCGCCGGAAGAAGCGCATGCTTATCTGACCGCGCTGAAACAGATTCTGCTGTACACCGGGGTCAGCGACTGCAACATGGAAGAAGGCTCGCTACGCTGCGATGCCAATGTGAGCGTAAGGCTGCGCGGCGCAACGGAATTTGGCACCAAAGTGGAAGTAAAAAACCTGAACTCGTTCCGGTTTTTGCAAAAAGCCATCGAATACGAAATTGCGCGGCAAATTGTGGTGCTGGAAAGTGGCAATCGCGTGCCGCAAGAGACGCGGCTCTGGAATCAAGCGGAAAGCTATACCGTGCCGATGCGCTCGAAAGAGAAAGCGCACGACTACCGTTATTTCCCCGAGCCCGACCTCCTGCCCGTACACGTTAGCGCGGCGTGGCGCGAGGCTGCGGCCAAAGACCTGCCAGAATTGCCGGAGGCCAAGCGCGCGCGCTTTGTGAGCATTTACGGTCTATCTGCGGACGAAGCAACTGTGCTCACCGAAACTCGGCAAGAAGCTGCGTATTTTGAGGTTTTAGTGAAGTCTGGTTCGGATCCGAAACAGGCCGCTGGCTGGATGCAAAGGCTAACCCATCTTGCGGAAGTTACTGCGGATCTACAAAAGAAAGTCGCGGACAAATACGGAATCGTTGCGGCTGAGCGATTGGCGGAACTTATCGCGCTGGTGGCTGGTGGCAAAATAACTTCTACAAGTGGCAGAGCCGTTTTAGCCAAGATGTTTGAGTCGGGTCGCGGCGCGGCGGAGATTGTCGCGTCGGAAGGCTTGGCGCAAAGTAGCGATACCTCGGCCATCGAAGCCATCGCTCGCGAGGTGATCGAGAAGAACGCGGACAATGTGGCCAAGTTCAAAGCTGGAAACGAAGGCGTCTTCAAGTTTTTCGTTGGCCAGGTAATTAAGGCCACGCGCGGGCAGGCCAATCCGCAAGTAGTCAATGATGTGCTGCGAAAATTGCTTTCCTGATTCCGCCTCCGCGGAAGGTCGATTATGGCTAAAACCGCTTTAAGAGTTGGCGACAAGGCTCCGGACTTTACGCTGAAAGACGCGAATGGGAAAGATGTGTCGCTCAAGGATTTCCACGGCACGCGCGTGGTGATTTATTTTTATCCCCGGGCCAACACTCCCGGTTGCACGATCGAGGCCTGCGAGTTTCGGGATTTGCGGCCGAAGTTTGTGAAGCAGGATGTCACGGTCCTGGGCGTCAGCGCCGATGCGCCGAAAATGCTCGCGGGATTTGCTGCGAAGCAGAAGCTGAATTTTACTCTGCTCAGCGATCCCGAGCACAAGATGATCGAAGCTTACGGCGCTTGGCGCATGAAGAAATTCATGGGTCGCTCGTTCATGGGTATTGTGCGCAGCTCTTATTTGATTGGGCCGGACGGGAAAATCGCGCAGGTGTGGGACAACGTAAAGGCCAAGGGCCACGCCGCGGAAGTCTTAGACGAACTCAGCTGACAAAGCGGCGACGGTGGTTTTGTCTTCGCTTGTGTAGGCGCCGGGCTTTAGCCCGGCCTGGGACCGTTCACAAGTGAAACGTAAAATCAGCGGAACCATCCCGCAACTCCATAAACATATTGTCGATCAGGCGAGTCTTCCCGAGATACGCCGCAAGCAGAATGTATGAAGAAGACGTGACCCGCGCCACCGGTTCGAAGGAATCCACGTCGACCACTTCCGCGTAATCAATCTTCATCAGCGGTTCAGCATCGAGCACCCGCCGTATGCTGCTTTGCAGCCGCGCGGCATCGCGTTCTCCGGCGGCCAACTCTTCGCGGGCGGCAGCGAGCGCGCGATGCAACACCGTCGCCGCGATCCGCTCTTCGCTCGTCAGATAAGCATTGCGCGATGACATCGCCAATCCATCGCTTTCGCGCACAATCGGCCCAAGAATAATCTCCGTGTCAAGGTTAAGGTCACGCGCCATAGTGCTGATCAGCTTGGCCTGTTGCGCATCCTTGCGCCCGAAATAGGCAAAATGCGGCTGCACGATTTCCAGCAGTTTCAGCACCACCGTGGTAACGCCGCGAAAATGCCCCGGCCGCGTTCGGCCTTCGAGCCGTTCGCTCAAACCTTCCACGCTCACATACGTGGCAAACCCCATCGGATACATTTCCGGGGCTTCCGGCAGAAAAAGCGCGCGCACTCCTGCTGCGGCGAATTTTTCCGCGTCTTTTTCCAGCGTCCGCGGATACTTGGTGAAATCTTCCTGCGGACCGAACTGTTTCGGATTCACGAAAATGGACGCGATCACCGGATCGCAATCGCGCTTGGCTCGCGCCACTAACGATAAGTGACCCGCGTGCAGTGCCCCCATCGTGGGAACAAATCCAACGATGCGGCTCTCTGTCCGCGCTTGCCGCGCGGCTTCTTTCATCCAGGCGATAGTTCGAATGGTTTCCAAGGAATAGGCTGGCGCGTCAGGCTGCGGCCGCGGAGCGCTCGCGATAGTAGTGCATCAGGTCGGTCAGGGTTGGCTGCGCGCCCAGTTGGCGAAGAAGCGTGGTGACCTGGCCGCGATGATAGGTTCCATGATTCACGACGTGCTGCATGGATTGCCACAGTGGATTGCGATACACGCCGAATTTAAAGGTTTTGTATTCCATCACGCGGTTGAGGTCATCTTGCGTAAGCCCATTCACGAACGCCAACAGCCCCGCATCTTGCGCGTGCCAATGTTCGCGAAGGCCGGCCGCCGTTGTGAATTGCTGCGCATCCGGAAATGCCGCGGGCGATCGCCCTTGAAACCGTTCCAGCCAAACCCACTCCCCCGCGCAAATGTGGGCCAGGGTGTCGCGCACGGAAGAAAAGCTGGAGCCGAGCGCGCGCGTGAACTGTTCGGTGCTCAACGCCGTTGCCGCTTCCAACGCGCGACGATTGGCCCACGCATTGTACTCGTACAGCACACGCATCTCTTCCGGGGTCATGCTCGCCTCAAAATTTATTGCCGCAGGTTTATCGATGTAAATGTATCAGATGACGGGAACGCTTTTGCGCGAATGAATTGTCTGGCCGGAATGATAAGACTCAGCATCCGACGGGAAGCTACCCTGCCGCACGTCGTCGCAGTATTCCGTTACTGCGCGGCTGATCATCTCCCCCACGTTCGCGTACTGCCGCGCAAACTTTGCCGTGTGGCCAAAATTCAATCCCAAGATGTCGTGCAGCACCAGAATTTGCCCGTCGCAATCGGGCCCGGCGCCAATGCCGATGGTGGGAATGCGCAGTTCGCGCGTGATCTGCGCTGCCAGTTCCCGCGGCACGGCTTCCAGCACCACCGCAAAAGCTCCCGCCGCCTCCACGGCGCGCGCATCGCGCAGCAACTGCTCCGCGGCATCCGCGGTTTTTCCTTGCACGCGGTAACCGCCCATGGCGTTGACGGATTGCGGCGTCAATCCCACATGTCCCATCACCGGAATTTCCGCCCCGGTCAGGCGCACGATCAACTCCAGCCGGCGCTCGCCGCCTTCAATCTTGACGGCCTCGGCGCCCGCCTCTTTTACGAAGCGCACGGCGTTACGCAACGATTCGGCGTTGTCCGTGTGATAGCTGCCGTAGGGCATGTCCGCGACGACCAACGCGCGCTTGGTGCCACGACGCACTGCCGCAGTGTGGCGCAGCATGTCGTCGATAGTTACGGGCAGGGTGTTCTCGTGGCCCAGCACCACCATGCTCAGCGAATCGCCTACCAGCAAAACATCTACGCCGGCTTCATCGAGCAGGCGCGCCGTTGGGTAATCGTAAGCGGTGAGACAGGTGATTTTTGCGTTTGCGGAATTGCGAATTTCGGATTTTCGCTGCAGTAGTTCGGGAACGGTGAATTTTCCGTTGCCTTCGCGGGGAAATGCGCTCATCTTGGCCTCCGGTGCCGCTCCTTAGTTGCGGGATGCAGCCCTGTACCTTCGTGAAGAATAACAAACTTCGATGCACAAAACCACAGTTTTTGCAACGACGCGACGTTCCATTGCCGAAGTCGGCGGGGCTAGTAGGACGAAGAGGACGACGAAGTGGATGACGACGACGGCGCTTGTGCCCGCCCTTTCCACTGTCCTCCGCGTCCCAGCCAATAGCGAACGGCGCTGAGCAACGTCGCGTACACATAGAAGAAAGCCGTGACGGGGAGCAGAAACACCCAGGCGGGCGACAAGCGATAGTAGCGAACCGCAGGAAAAAACGACGCGGTCATCATGAGGTAAGAAAATATTCCAAGCCCGCGCGCCAGCACATTGCCGGCAAAGAATAGTGCTACTGGCGCCAGGTACGTCAGACCCAGGCCAACAATCGTTAGCAGCAAGAGCAGCGCGGAATAGCGGAGCTGTGTGAAGGCAGTACGGGCGATCATGTCGCGAATTTCACCGAAACTCTTGTAGTCACGCAGGCTGATACTCGCTCGCGTTACGCCCATCCAAACCCGCCCACCGGAAGTCTTTACCGCGCGCGCCAATGCGCAATCGTCAATCATCGCATCGCGAATCGATGCCAGCCCTCCGATCCGTTGCAGCGCTTCTCGGCGGATCAGCAGACAGCCGCCCGCGGCTCCTGCCGTGCGTGCGGAGGGGTCGGCGATCCACTTCGGCGGATACAACTGCAGGAAAAAATAGAGAAACGCTGGAATCAGTATTTTTTCGGGGAATGTTCGGGAGCGGAGCAGCACCATCAGCGATGCAAGATCCAACTTATCTCTTTGCGCACGGGACACCAGCCGCCGCAGCGTATCGGGCGTGTGCTCCACGTCGGCGTCAGTAAACCAATAAAACTCAGCAGTTGCCCCGTGGATCTGCTCATTTTCCGATGCGCAACGAACCCCTTCGTTCAGCGCCCAGAGTTTGCCGGTCCAGCCGCTTGGCAGCGCTGCCGCAGAATAAATTGCAAACTCTCCAGCACCGCAACTTTCCCCAGCCGCCCGTGCTGCGATTTCCTCTGCAACCTTCGCAGCAATTTCCGCCGTACCATCATTGCTATGGTCGTCCACCACCACGATACGCAAACCTCCGGGATACTTTTGCCTCAAAAGTGCCGCGACAGTGCGTCCAATCGTCGCGGCTTCATTACGCGCAGGAACGATTGCCACAATGGAAGGGAATTGTTGTCCAGCAGGGATTTGAGCAGCGTCGTCATCTAAGCGCCAAACGCGCCAGAATCCGCCGCGAAAGAAAAACAAATAAATCCAAACACCCACGCAGAGCACACCAACCGCAACGCTAGACGAAAACGTCACGATTCCGCCGGCACGGTCCTCGGCTGCTGCGGCGCTGGCGCTTCCGTTCCCACGCCATGCCAACCCACCGGCCGTCCGCTCACCGCTTCTTTCACCGAACGGAACAACACCACGTACATTAATTGCCGGTAATAGAAACGCTGCAGCAGGACGGGCACCAGCAGCGACCAGTCCTCATCGCGCTCCAGCGCGAAAGCAATCACGCAGGTCAACACATCAATCAGCAAAAATCCCAGAAAGAACAGCACGGACCGTAGTAAATCGCTGGTCTCAGAATGAAACTGCGGAATATACGGGAAATGCCATTTCTCCAAGGCCCATAGGATCACCGCGCCAAGGAACAATAAATCGATCACTGGCGAAATCAGCGGCAGCAGAACCTGAAACAAGAAAATATTTGGCAGCGCCACCCATCCCAGCGTTCCATATTTTGGCCGGAACAGTGTGTCTTTGTGCTTCCAGAAAGATTGCAGTGTGCCAAACGTCCAGCGAAACCGCTGCCGAATCAGCACGCCGGGAGTTTCCGGCGCTTCCGTCCAGGCAATGGCCTCTTCCTCGTAACTGACGCGCCACCCCAGGCGGCGAATCGCGATGGTCAAATCAGCGTCTTCTGCCACAGTATCCGCGGTAATTCCTCCCGCGGCTTCCACGGCCGTGCGCCGCCACGCGCCAAGCGCGCCGGGCACCACGGTGATGCAATTCAGCAAATCAAACGCGCGCTTCTCCATATTTTGACTGGTGATGTATTCCAGCGCCTGCCAGCGCGTGAGCCAGCGCGTGCGATTGCCGACCTTCACGTTGCCCGCGACGGCGCCAACCTGTGGATCGGAAAAATGCCGCACCAGTTTGCTGATGGCGTCCGGCTCAATTTCCGTATCCGCGTCGATGGTCACCAATATTTCGGTGTCGGCCCGCGCCAGGCCCGCGCTCAAGGCCGCGGGCTTGCCGCGATTCACCTGATGAATGATTTGCACCCGCGAGTCGCCCGCAAAATTCTCATCCAGCAGGTCGCCGGTAGCATCCGTGGATCCGTCGTTGATGACGATTACCTGCAGACCCTTGAAATCGGAGCCCAGCACGGACTTCACCGTCTGCACGATCACGGTTTCTTCGTTGTGCGCTGGGATTAACACGCTTACCGTCGGCGGCGGATCCGCGAGTTCGTGGTGATCCGGCAGACATTTTTCGATCAGCGCCAAAATGCCAATAATCAGCGCGCGGCCGCTAACCAACACGATCCCGACAATAAATACCGTGGCAATACCCAGGCGGAACCAGTGATACAGGCCAAAAATAAAACCATCGGCGCGTGCTTCGAGTTGTTCCTGCAAAGAAAGCGGCAACAACACTTGCGCCCGCGTTTTGCCCAACAAGTCTGAAACCGAAACGAACGAATATCCCTTGGCCCGCAACGCGTCAATTATTTTTGGCAACGCCGCAATGGTTTGCGTGCGATCGCCGCCGCCGTCGTGTAACAAAATAATGTTCCCGTCGTTAGCCTGTTGCAAAACTTCATCGAGAATTTCTTGCGCGGGAGTTTGCTTTCCATTGATAACTTGCCAATCGTGCGGATCGATTTTCTGGCCGATGATCAGGTAGCCCATTTCCTGGGCGAACGGCAGCTGCGCCACTTCCTCGGCGTATTCGGGTTGATGGTCGATGCCGTATGGCGGCCGGAATAAAATTGTTTTCACGCCCAGGGTGCTTTCAATCAGCCGCTGCGTAAGGTTGAGTTCCCATCTGGCCTGCGTTTTGGAAATATCCTCCCAGGTAGGATGGGTCCACGTATGATTGCCAATTTCGTGTCCTTCCGCATATTCTCGGCGTAACAAGTCAGGTCGCTGCGTTCCATACTCCCCTATGACAAAAAAAGCGGCAGGGACGCCCTTGTTTTTTAGAATGTCGAGAATCTTCGGCGTCCATTGCGGGTCCGGGCCGTCGTCAAAAGTGATGGCGATCTTTTTGTCCGCTGCTCCGATCTGATCGATATTGTAAGAGAGGGGATACGCGTCGTATTTTTCGCTGGTAAAGAGATCCGTGACGGGATCGTACGTAAAACTCCGCTTGCCATTTTTCGGCGTATCCACAAAGTGCCAGATGTCGCCATTACCCTCGAGAATCAAATCCGGCCCCGGCGGCAAGTCCGTCAGTTTGTTGCGCGCGGCATCGTCCGGCCTGGTGGCATCCCATATCGGCCAGATGGAAGTGTCCGCCGACCCCAGCCGCCACAACGCCGTGCCTTGCACGCCCAGGCGTTCGCTAGCGCGCAACTGGTTGTACGCCGTCACCGCATCGAGCATCCACACTTGATGCACGTGATTTTGCTCGTCGGAATAGGAATAGTGCGGATTCAGCGACGCAGCGTCGAATTCCACCGGCGCCTCGGACTCAAAAGCGTGCAGCAGCGCTTCTTGAATGGTCAGTGACTCCGCGGACTGCGGCGTCTTTTTCCCGCTTTCGGACCAGTCATAGGCGTAACTTCCTACGCCCACCACGATCTTCTGCGCTGGAACTTCTTCGAGCACCTGCCGCAGGTTTTCCACATACCAATCTTGCGACGCGATCGGACCCGGCGGCGAAGTCAGCCAATGCTGGTCCATATCCATCAACACGATGGCATCGGCCTGCTTGCCGAAAAATTCGTAATCGTAAGCGTCGTCGCGCCCCGGCAACATGATCATCAATTTCAGTCCGGCGGCGTGCATGCCCGTTGCGAGTTCGGCGGCAAACTCGCGATAGTTCTTTTGGCTGTCGGGCGGCACTTCCTCAAAATCCACCAGCACGCCCGCTTCGTGCGCTTGCACTGCGAAGGTCACCAGATCCCGCGAAAGGTTGTGCCGCGACGCGGGACTTGCGAGCATCTCCACCATTTCCGTGATCCGCCATTTCACGCCGTCGTAATTGTTCAGCAGGCCCATCATGGGCAGTTCCACGTTGGCCTGTTTCATCCATTGATGGAGTTTGTCATCTTTCAAAATCGCCACGGCCTCGGCGGGCGTCGCTTTTGCGGTGCGCTGCCCGTGCTCGTAGTCCACGATGGTGATGGCGCCATCGGCGCTGACGGCGTGCAGTTGTTCGGGTAGCAGCAAATCCAGGTCTTTGTAGTGTTTTCTCAGCGAAGCCATGCTGTTGGGATCCCAGCTGACAAAAAACGCTGCGCGAAGTGGATCGTAGCTCGCCGGAACCTTTCCCAGATGCTCTACGCGCCGCTGGCGGCCTTCGCGCGCCGGCACCGGCTTCTTTTTCAATTTCAGTGCGTGCAAGCCGGGGTTCGTGCTGGGCAGCAATCCCGCGGGCAGCTCCACGCTGACCGCAATGGTAATGAAAAAATAGGCCAGCAGCAGCGTCAGCAACGCGCCTGAAATTTCCATGGCCCGCCGCGTCCGCCGCCAGCGCACTCGTTCCTCGTCATAAAATATCGGTCGGCGTTCCTTCATGAATGCTTGTCGCGGCCGGCGTTCAGGCCGTTCTCCGTCCTGCTAGTCGATTGTGCGTACGTCGCTGCTTGTCCTTATTGTAAGATGCGTTTCATCGATGAAGCGAATTTTCTCCACTCCTATTGTTCCCCTGTTGTTGGGTCTCGCTTTGCGGCTGCTCTTTATCCTCAAATTTCCCGCCAATTCCGGCGACACCGTTCTCTACGAGCAGATGGCCACCAACTGGCTGCAGCACCACGTCTATGCCATGAACGTCAACGGCGCCGTCACGCCGGTGGATCTGCGCATGCCCGGATACCCGGCATTTCTCGCGCTGCTCTACCTGCTTACGGGAAAGACTGGGGCAGCGGCTCACCTCCTCGTGATGCTCGCGCAGGCGCTGATCGATCTTTTGGATTGTTTGGTCATCGCTATTCTCGGCGTCACGCTCTTCGCCATAGTGGACCGCGATGCCAACTCCAAACCCGTTTTTCTTGCCGGCGTATGGCTCGCGGCTTTATGCCCTTTCGTCGGGAATTATTCCGCGACGCTCTTGACGGAGACCATTGCCGTCTTACTCACCAGCATCGCGCTGTTTTTCTTGGTTGTCGCGGCGTCCAGCGTCGACGAATCCGTGCCCACGGTCGCCAAGCAAAAGTGGGACTGGAACCTCAACTACCGCGCTGCGGCCATCCTGGCCGGTTTCACCGTCGGCGTGGGCACGCTTTTCCGGCCAGAGACGCCTCTACTCCTCATCGCCGCATGGCTCGTCGGGGCCATCGTTTTATTTCCCACCGGAAAATTTCGTCGCTGGCTGCGCATTGTCATTCTCAGCGGCATCACGTGCGTCTTGCCTCTGCTGCCGTGGGCGCTGCGCAACGCCATCACCTTGCATGAAGTGCAGTTCCTCGCGCCCAAAAACTCCAATCTTCCCGGCGAACTGGTCCCTTACGGTTTCATGGCTTGGGAAAAAACCTGGCTCTTTCGTGTCAGGGACTGCTATCAGGTTTCCTGGAAGCTCAACGACGACGTCATCGACATCGACGCCATTCCCGCCCGCGCCTTCGACAGTGAAGAAGAAAAATCCCGCGTCGCCGATATTCTGGAGCAGTACAACAACGATTTGACGCTCACGCCAGAGGAAGACGCCGCCTTCGCGCAAATCGCCCGGGAACGTACCGCCAGGCATCCCCTGCGCACTCACCTCTTTGTCCCCGCGGCTCGCACCTTCACTCTGTGGTTCACGCCCCGCATCGAATTGATCCCTGTCTCGGGAACCGTTTTCCCGCTAAAACAATCCTGGCAGGACGACAAGGTAGATCAATCCGTGACGGTCGGATTCTTCTTCCTGAATATAATTTACGTGCTCTTGGGAATTTATGGCACCTGGCGCCTCTGGCGTTGGAACCGCGCAGTCCATCCCGCAATCATCACGCTGCTCGTCTTCATCCTGCTCCGCACTGCGTTCCTCACCACGATAGAAACACCCGAGCCGCGCTACGTCCTGGAATGCTTCCCCGCATTGCTCGCGTTGGCCGCCACCTTATTTGGTAAGCGATCACACGCCGCGTCAACGATCCTTTAGCAGCGCAATATCGTCCTCAAGCCTCGAACCCAAAACACCACGCCAACGCCGAATTGTTTCTTTCATCGAATGGCGCTCTAAGATGCTGCCATCAGGGAAAGAAACTACGTAGCCCTCGAAGTATCCACCATCCTTCTCGCACTGAGGAGACGGTGGAACTTCGGCCACAAACACCGCCTTACGAGAACCGTCGAGCCATGCCAGGCCTCCCACATTTGCCTCTGCGTGACATCGATCTTTGGAATGACGAGAGGCAAAATCTACTCGGATCGTTTGCGTGACGTCAGTGTCCTTGTCAGTCGAAGCTCTTTGGACCGTGCCGAAATTCGCAAGAACTGGGCCAGCTGCGCCAAAACTGATCGTAAAGAGAAGCGCTCGGGAATCGGGAGACCAAATGATCTCCTCGTCACGCGTGATCGCAAACGACGGGCCAACTTTCTGGCCCCGCGCATACACTTGCCCATCTTCACCGTTCACAACGAGCCGCAAAGAGTGATCGGGCGAGGGAAGCTCCAGTTCACGCCGTTCGTTTTCGGCGTCCTGAAAACACAAATCAATCGACAGTCGTGAAAAATCACCCGCGCGGCCTTGTGGCGGGCATCCGTCGGGGAGGTTTTGTGATGTGATAAGCAGATTGCCCAGCGTTAGTAGTAGCCAGCCCACGGTAATCATAGCGACCACCTGTTTCTAAAGCAGCCCGCGCCACCCGATGAGTCGCGTCAGCGCTCCTCCAGTGGCTCCGGATGAATCGTCACGCGATAAATCTGCGGAAAATGTTCCTTCACGCGGTCTTCCAGCGCCGCCGTCACGTCATGCACCTGTGTAATCGCCAGCGCGCTCTTCATGGTGCAATGACACGTCACCACAATGCGATGCTCCACCTGCCGCACGCGCACGTCGTGGCAATTCACCAGCTCATGGTATTCCGCCGCCAGGCCATTGGTGAACTCTTCAATCGCCCGCGACAGTTGCTTCATCTCTCCCGCCCCAGTATCCGGCGTGGCAATACGCCGCCCCAGCGGCTCGATGTGTATCGTCACTTCCATGGGCCCGCTGCGCAATTCGCGGATGTCATCCTCCAGCTCCGTGGCCTGCCGGTGCGCATCCCGCAAACTTAACTGTTCGTCCACCTCCAGGTGCAACTCCACAAAGAGTTGCCCATCCTGCTGCAGCGCCGTGATGTCGTGTATGGCCAGCCCCCGTCGCTGCGACACCGCGCGAATAGCCTCAAACAAATGTTCCCCCTGCGGCGCGCGCGGTTCCGCATGCACCATCACGTCCGACGGCACAATCTCTCCAATGCGTTTCTCAATGGCATCGCTCAGTGCGTGTACCTGCTCCAGGCTCGCCGTCCGCGCCACGCTCACGGTCGCGTCCACAAAGTGCCGGTTTCCCGCCCGCCGCACGCGAATGCGGTCCACATCCAAAACTCCGTCCATGCTCGCCACCGCGCGCGCGATGGTTTGCTGCAAACCCACCGGTGCCACGTCCAGCAGCGCATCCAGCGTGCGCTTGCCCAGCCGCGAGCCCACCCACAAAATCACCGCCGCCACCACCAGCCCGGCCAGCGCATCGGCGTAAATCAGCGCCGGCACGTTCCACGTTTCCCCGGCCCACACCAGGCCGATCCCCGCGATCACCACCATCGTGCTCCACACGTCGGTGGAAAAATGCAGCGCATCGGCTTCCAGCGCTTCGCTGGCATACTTCTTCGCTGTGCGGGTAAGTTTGCGCGCCCGCGTCACGTCCACGCCCAGCGCCACAAACAACACCAAAATCGCTAGCACGCTCGGTTGTATGTGTACGTGGTGAAAAAATAGCCGGTCAAACGCCTCATAAATAATGTACAGCGCGGTCATCACCAGCAGCGCCGTTTCCACAAACGCCGAAAAATTCTCGAATTTTCCGTGCCCATAGGGATGACGATCGTCCGCCGGCTGATCCGAAACCCGCACGGAAAGAAATGTAATGATCGCCGCCACCAAATCCAGCGAAGAGTGCAGCGCTTCGGACAACACGCCCAAGCTCCCCGTGCGCAACACCAGGAAGCTCTTCAGCGACACCAGTATCACCGCCGAGCCCACGCTCAATAGCGCCGCCCGCTTCTTTTCTCGCGCCATCTCGTTGTGTTCAGAAACCAGCATCGCCCGCCTAGACTACCCCAACTCCCAGCTAATTACCGCGTAGATGGCTGTTCGTGTGTATTGGCCTCAGAGTATGTGAGACGTGCTTTCCGAAGCGGAGGGCCCGATTCATAGTCTGTGGAAAAAGTGCGCGTGATGACTCGGAAACGGAAGGGCCCGACTTCCGTCGGGCCGTAAACGAAACATCAAAAGTGGCTTTAGCCTCTGCGGGTCAACCCGCAACTCGCGGAACAAAACGCAGCGCCGCCGAATTCATGCAATACCGCAGCCCGGTAGGCTTCGGCCCATCGGTAAAAACATGCCCCAGATGCGCATCGCACAGCGTGCATTTCACTTCGCGCAGCAGCGTGCCAAAGCTCACGGATCGCTTCTCGTAAACATTTTCCGGCGCAATCGGCGCCCAGAAACTCGGCCATCCGGTCCCAGAATCAAATTTCGCCGCTGAATCAAACAACGCATTGTCGCAATCGATGCAGCGATAAAACCCTTTCCCGTATTCCTTGTCGAGCGCCCCGGAAAAAGCCCACTCCGTGCCCGCTTCCCGCGTAACCTCGAACCCTAGCGGCGTCAGCTGCTTCTTCCATTCGCCAAGGCTCTTGCGCACCTTCGGCAAACTCGCCACCCCGATCGCCGCGCCATCCACGCCGAATTGCACGACCTTCACCGGACCAGCATCGACCTCACCATCCGAGTCCGCAAAAGCCGACGAAAGGATGCGCTGCACTCCCAACAGCAATCCGCCAGCGCCGAGCGTTGCCGCCCCGAAAATAAATACGCGTCGTGTGGTCTCATTCATAAGATGGAATGGAGGCATTCATGAAAAACCAACAGCAGCGAATACCAACCGCGTTGCAAGCGTTTTTCCGTCGCCGTTTTTTACTTCGCCGCCATCAACGGCGCAGGAAGCAGCGGCAACCGCTTCGGTTCGCCGCGCGCCCCACGCACTTCCAGCTCTTCAAACAGCAGCGAAGGAGCCACCACGCTGGCCGGCAGACCATTTTGCGCCGAGCCAAACGCGCTAAGCGCCGTGCCCGCAAATCCCGCCACCTGGCTCTGCATGTAATTAAACACAAAGCTGTCATTGCCAACCGCGGAAATATTTCGCAGTGCGCGCGCATTCACGCCAATCAGCCGCGCTCCGCGAACCATTTCTTCCCGCCCGTCGTCGGGGTAGACGCGATACATCACCAGCGGCAAGCGATCGCCCGTACCCGCTCCGCCACCGAAGCTCGCCAGCAACTCCTGGAAGTCTTCTTGATGTAGCAGGCTCACCGACGGGTTGTCCATCTCCCGCACCACCATGCAGTAAGGCAATTTCTCCGCGCGGCACTCGTCAAGAAATTTCTTCTTCAAGTCCGAAGGCGAGACCGCCTCGCTGGAGGTCAAAATCAAATTGCTCATCGTCGGCAACGCATCGCCCAGAAACGCCGCGCGCCCGTGCCCATTCGATTCGCCAAAATCCGGTCCCGGCCGCCGCGACATCAGTTCGCCTTTTAGAGTACCGTTCGCCACCAGCGTTACTTTTTCTCCACGCACGCCTTCCTGATCCACGGCGTACCCGCCGAGTAATGGCGTGCCATTAAATTCTTTCAGCGTCGGATCGTCCACCAGCGTCACACTGGTCGGCAGCACCCGCGCCCCCACGCGCGTAACCCAATCGCTCTTCCCGCCCAACCCCGTGAGCAGTTGTTCCATCACCGGACTGAACGAAATCGGCGGATTCCCGCCGTTCAGCGCCGGCCCCAGAACCTGCGCCACCAAAGGCGCCGCCGCCCGCGCTTCAAAAAGTACCGGCCCGGTGTAGTCCTGTGCCGAGGGAGCCGCGCGCAACGTCATCAATTCCGTTCCCGTCACGTTCAACGCCGCTCGCACTGCGGCCACATTGGGCAAATCCGCCGGTTTAGGTGCGTACGTTGCATAAAAATGGTTGAGCGGCACTCCGTCATCCGCCAGGGTATTCAGCGCCGACTCAATCGAAGCAAACGCCCGGTTGGTGCGAATCTCCGTTCCCTCGCTGGTGACTAGGTATTCCGTCGCATACACCAAATAGTAGGTCACGCGCGATTCGTACAGTTCTGGAAACGCCCGCAGCGTCGCCGAACTATCCCGCGCCTCCTGCTCCCAATTGCGATTGCTCCAATCCGGCGTCACCAGCGGTTCCACAATGTGCAGCGGCTCAGCTTGCGAAAAATCATCGATGTTCGTCTGCCGCGCCAGCGTTCCCAGGTACGCCTGCTTGCGCGAATACGTTTCGGCGGCTTCTTTGAACGCCTGATCCGTGGCGATCCACAGATCTTGCCGCAAGGAGTTGTAGTCGCGATCGATTCCCACCGATCCGGTAGGCCCGATAAATCCACGGAAGCCGTCATCGCTCACAAAGTTCGAGCTATCGCGCTTGTAATCGCCCACGCGCGCCGCCACGTTCATGAATCTTGTCCGCGTGTGCGTGCTCGATAGCAACGCCCCAAAATCGCCCACAATCTCGCGTACATCCAAATCCAGCAATCGGTATTCGATGTAGTACGGCGTCACCTTCTTATCTACGCCGGGAATGGTCAGTTCGAGGCGCGCCTTCGAGCGATTCATCTCGTCGGTCATAGCGTGCAGCGTTTGATCGTTGTCTTTCGGATCATCCGCAAACGCCGCGTTCGCGCAGAAAGTCAGCAGCGCAGCGCCCAGCAACGGCAAAGTCATCCACCGCGTTGCGCGCTTCACAGTACGCCTCCGGTCTTCACCGCCGCGTGATCGTGCGCCGGAGCCGGCAATATCGGTGGCCGATCCGTCGAACTCTCTTTCTTTTGCACTTCCAGTTCGCTCGTCAGAATCGCCGGAGAAGCCGCCGCCACCGGCACCGACCCGGACTCCGCCCCGCAATAGCCATTAAAAACTTCCGGCGTATCGCCCGTCGCCACGATCTTCGTCAGCGCCGCCAGCGGCGTGCCCACAATGTCCACTCCGCGCACCAACTGGTCCGGCCGTCCATCCGGGAACACCTTGTAAACCACCAGCGGCAAAACCTGGAACGCCTGCGGTTGCCCGCGCCCCGTAAACGTAAACCCGCCCGCGATATCGTCGATCAGCAATCCGTACGGTTTTCCCTGCTGCTTGATCAACTCGATCAATTTCTCGCGCAGCTGCGCGTTGGTCACCATCTTGCTGCTTTCCACGATCAAGTTTCCCTGCCGCGAAACCGGCGTAGCTCCCAGCTGCCTTCGCCCATGCCCGTTCGAATTCGGAAATCCCAGCAGCGGCGACCGCGACATTTCAAACGCCTTCAGCACTCCGTGATCCACCAGCGTCACCCGTTGCGCCGCCACGCCCTCATCGTCAAACTGGTAGTAACCCAGCAAATCCTGCGACCCCAGCTTCGTCATCGTCGTATCGTCAATCACCGTCAGGAAACTCGGCAGGATCTGTTCGCCCACTTTCTTCGCGAACGTCTGCCCCTCCGACGCATCCTTCTGCCGGTGGCCCTCCGCGCGGTGCCCGAACACTTCGTGAAAAAATACCGCGGCCGCGCGTCCGGTCAGCAGCGCCGGTCCCACGCTCGGCTCATTCAGCGGCGCCGCCACCAAGCCTTCCAGCTCCTTGCGCATGGTCGCTTCCGCCGCATACACCGCTTTGTCATCCGGCGCATCCGCCGCGCTCACCCAATCAAAGTTGTAATAACGGTCCAGGTCCATGCCGTCAGGCGCCTTGCCCTGAATGAACAGCTCCAGCCGGTAGCGGATCTGGCCAAACTGCAGTTGCGTCCCTTCGCTGGTTACTTGGAAGTCGTTATCCGCATTCGCGGTAAACGTCACAATCGAATTAATCACCGCCTTGGAATCGCGAAACGCCGCGGTGTACGCGCGCACTTTTGCTTCCCACGGCTTGCGGTCCACGTCGATGGAGACTTGCGGCCCAATAAACACCCGAGGCTTCTCTTGCGAGAAATCCGGCGCCTGCCCTTCCGCCGTTTCTACCTTCACTTCTTTGCCGGTCTTGATCTTGATGTACGCCTGTTCCGCCGCGCGATACTGCTTGTCCGTTTCCAGCCAGATGGCCCGCCGTATCACCGACGCATCGTCATCCACCGGCACGGGAGCGCCTGGCCCGCCATTCGGCATTTCTTTATCCCCAACCTTGTGCGAATCATCCAGGCTGTAACTTCCCGTGCGTACCGAAACCTCCAGCCAGCGGTTGCGATCCTCGCTGCTGCTCAGCAACGCCCCATTCGATCCAGACACATTGACCCGTTGGGAGTCCGTAATCGTGTAGCCCATGAAATATGCGGGTGGCGTTTGATTGCCAAACGTCTTGATCGAACGATCCAGCTCCGCTTGCATGGCTGCCAGCAGCGGGGAGCGTTTCACCGCCGCATCCGGTGGGGCAGCGTTGGCCGCGTACCCCGTTATCAGGATTACGCCTGCCGAAAAAACCAGCGTGCGCGAAAGGCTATTCACAGTGTTACGGATAAAGCTCTTCAAAGGAATCCTCACTTAGGTTAAGGCAAGTCTGCGGAAGGTCCAGTGTACGATAGCGTTCACAGGGGCACAAACGTTCGCAGGCAGCTGCTCACTATCATTGGACGCCTGAGCTACAAATATCGTTGCACCTTCGGAACACCGTCAGCGGCAGCTTCGCCAACGCCTGGGAAACGCCTTAGCTTGGTTGCATCAGGACTACCTATTCCGACCGCGCTTCCCGCGCTCGGAATGCTCTAACCGCAGTTTTGGGGGTCCGACTGGCACGGGTTCGTCTGCGTCGGTGGCGGCTGCGTGGAAGTTCCTCGCCCGTGCGCTACCCCCACCGGAATCCCCACCGCCGCCGCGGTGATCACCGCGATCAGAACCCAGGACAAGGTACCGATGGAATGCGCGCCCGCGGCGGTCAGGCCCGCCGTCGTAGCGCCAGGACCGCCGCCGATGTTGGTGTCGGTCGTCGCGCTGGTCAGCAGCGAGAGCGTGGCCTGCTGCGGTGGCGGTGGTGCCGCATTGTCGCCCGAGCGCACCGTGGTCATCTGCCCGGCCTTCAATATCACGCATTGACCTGCCAGATTGCAGACCCGCACAAATCCTTCGAAGACGATCACGTTCATCAAATTGTTCTCGTACTCCACGTACACATCCGTGCCCACCACGCCCGCCACTCCCGCTGGGGTGTGCACTTCAAATTTTCCGTCCGGCTTCGCGATCTTTTGCGCTTGCGCGCGCAGTCTTCCCACCGTCAGCTCCAGCTCCGTTTGCTGCGCCGCCGCGTCGTGCTTCACCACCTTCATGGTAGAGTCCGACCCCACGTTCAATACCGAACCGTCATCCAGCCCCACGCGCACCCGTGCGCTCGCCTGCGTGTTGATGGTGTCCTGCCACATCACTTCGGATTTCGTCGACGCGTTTATGGTCTTCGCGCCCCGCGTGATGCTCACCGCCGGGATCAACCGCGAAACTTCGCCCGCTCGTGCGGCCGCGTCCGGCGCGGCTGGCGTTTCCATCGATAGCGCCAGCGTGCAGGAAAGAATCACCGCCAGGCCGATACAATATGAGGACTTCGTTTTCATCGGGACACTCCTGTTTACACAGACTTTCTATATATCGTTGTTACTGGAGCTCCCTCAGGGTGTCAATTAAAACCTCCGCACCACTTGCGCATTCGCTACATAGAGCGCATTCCGGCATGTGCGGCGGCCGTCCCTAAATGTGTCGTTTCTGCCGTTGTTGCTCCGCCTCGGGATCTAGATATTGAAACAGTGTCGCCGCCATATCGTCGTGCTGCGCTCGGCCGCGCGCAAACTCCCGCACCGTGGCAAAAATTCGCTCCAGCAGCTCTCTGGGCGTTGCCACCGCCTGCCCATGGCACAGCTCCCGGAGTCGCTCCGTCCCGAAGGGGTTGCCCGCGATGTCCATCGCCTCGATAATGCCATCCGTGAAAAACACCATGGCATCCCCCGGCGCCAGTTGCACCGTGGTGGTCTCGTAACTCGCATCCGGGAACATCCCCGGCGGCAGCCCGGACAACTCCAGTATCCGGCAGCCTCCCGGAAACAGGTGCAGCGGCCCGGAAATTCCCGCGCTGGCAATCTGCATCACTCCGCTCTCCGGATTGAACACCGCATACTGCATGGTGGTATATCGCCGTGGAATTCCCCGGATCGTCAACCGCCGGTTCAGCGTGTTCAATACGTTGGCCGGCGACTGCCCCGTTTTGTGCACGCCGCGCAGCGTGCCCACCGCCAGCGCCGCGTACAACGCTGCGGGCAAACCCTTGCCGCACACGTCGCCCAGGTATAAGCCAACGCTCTCGTCCGCCAGCGAAAAATAATCCAGAAAATCTCCGCCGACTTCCGCCGCTGGCTGGAACTCGTGCGCCACCGTGACTTGTCCCGTGCACAAAGCTTCCGCGGGCAGCATCAAGCCTTGAATGCTCCGCGCTTCTTCTAGGTCCATTTCGCGGGAATTTTCCTGCGCGGATAGCTCCGCCGCAAAAATTTGCGTTGTCGTCATCACTGCTTTCCGAATGGAAACGCTGCACCGGGAAGGGGGTTCGGCGGCAGTTGCAGTCTACCAAAGAAGTGCGCGCCGGGGGCTCTCGTGGGTCGTGCTGTTTTCTACTTCTACACGCCCGCTCCATGCCCGCCTTGCCACACCGCTGTTTACGGAACAGACTCGCCCTATGCGCGCTCTGGCCGCACTGCTCGTATCCGCTGCACTGCTCTTTGGTGTCTATCAGTATTATTTCAAACACATGCCTGTTTCCGACGAAGGCACTGCTCCCACCCAAGCCATCAGCCTCACCGGCGTCCGCGCCGATCTTTTGCAGATCGCGCAAGCCGAACGCGCCTACATCGCCACCAACGGCAACTGCGTCTCTCTCGGCGAACTCATCTCTTCAAATTCCCTGGCTATGAACAGAAGCGAGCGCGACGGCTACACCTACACGGTCTCCTGTTCCGGAGGGAACTTCAGCGCCGTCGCCCGCCATGCCCCCGCTCCTGCCGGCTCCCCCATCCGCTATCCCAATCTCGCCATCGACCAGGACATGCAAGTCGACGAGCTTCCCTGAACGGTCCCGGGCGGCTCCGCGGGCAGCAGACGCAGTTGCGCTCCAGCGCCCCCAGTGCAGGTCACTTCAGAAGCAAACCCAGGCATGGAGGGGACATTTTAATCGAGCTAAAAAAGGGGACATTTTTATCGAGCTTTGATACTCCCGAAAATATGTCTTGACAAGATAACTGCCGATCTGTTAATCTATGAGCGTAGAGAATTGCGCCTGCTCGTCCGTATTCGCCCCTGTCTCCCAGCGCTTCCCAAAAAATTCTTATCTCCCCATAACTATGTTATGAACTGTCGCCTATCGTAAACCACTTGGAATGAACACTTGTGAAACCGTATCAAAACAAAGGACTTCAACCCCTTTAGAATGCGCACTTACAAGAATTGCAAAGGTGGGGTACCCCTGCCGGCAACCCGGCCCACTCCGTCACTCCCTGCTAAAGATTGGCCTGAAGATTAGGTCCAAACCTTCGGACCAGATGTAGTACAAATTAAAACACCACATGCCACGACCCTTCTTATCCCAGCATATCGGTCCGTTCGCGTCGACCGTCGCGCTGTTCATCCTACTGCTGAACATCGTGCTGATTGTCCCGTTGCTCCCAGCCGCGCCGCTCGCGCTCGAGGAAGCCCAAACCTCGCCATCGCCAGACGCGCCCGTCGTCACCAAACTCGAGCCACCCAACTGGTGGATCGGCCTGACGCCCGAACTGATGCTGCTCATCTCCGGCCACAAGCTCGAAGCCACCCATGTAATCTGCAACCTCAACACCGTCCACGTGTCCCGCACCCAGGCCACCGCTGGCGGCGACTACCTCTTCGTGTGGATGAAAATCGCGCCAGACGCCCGCTCCGGCACCGCCGTCTGCCACATCACCACCGCCACAGGTGAAACCTCCTTCGAGCTCCCCCTGGCGAATCGCCAGCCCACCCTCGGCAAGTTCCAGGGTCTGGCACCGCAAGACGCCATCTACCTGATCATGCCGGACCGCTTCGCTAACGGCGATCCCACCAACGACGAGCCGAAGCTCGGCTCTTCGTCATCGCCCGACTCGCCAGCAAGCGCCGGTCACAGTGCCCTGCAAACTTTCGACCGCAATAAACCGCGCGCCTATCACGGGGGCGATCTACGCGGCATCCGCGACCATCTTTCCTACTTCCAGGATCTCGGCGTCACCACGCTGTGGCTCACGCCCATCCTCAAGAATGGCGCCGCCGAGGACTATCACGGCTACGGCGCCGTCGACCTCTACGCTGTCGACCCGCACCTCGGCACTCTCGACGACTATCGTCAATTAGTTGCGGAAGCGCATCACCAGAAAATGAAAGTTTTCTTCGATATCGTACCCAACCATGTTGGCCCGCTGCATCCCTGGGTGAAAGATCCACCTTTGCCCGATTGGTTCCATGGGACGCTGCAACAACACCTGAGTACCTCCTCATCAACGGACCCAACTTTCTACGGCGCCGCCGCAGGCGCGGCAAAAACCAACGACCTCTTTGAGACCCTCGTCGATCCTCACGCTCCCGAAAGTCTTAGCCGCAACATTACCGATGGCTGGTTCTTCGGCGTGCTGCCAGACATGAACACGGATAATCCCGTCGTCGCGCAGTACCTGCTGCAAAACGCTATCTGGTGGACGGAGACCTCCGGACTCGACGGCTTCCGCGTCGACACCTTTCCCTACGTGCCGCGCCGCTTCTGGGCCAACTGGAGCGCCGGACTGCGCGCCATCTATCCCCGCCTCACCACCATCGGCGAAGTCTTTCATCCGAATCCAGAAGTGACTTCTTTCTTCGCGGGCGGACAGCGTCACTGGGACGGCATCGATTCCGGTGTCACCACCGTCTTCGATTTCCCGCTCTATTTCACGCTACGCGACGTTCTGTTGCGCGGCGCCAGCGCCGCGAAAATCGCCGACATTCTTCGCCAGGACGAACTTTATCCGCACCCGGAAAATCTAATCACCTTCTTCGCGAATCACGACACCGCGCGCTTCGCTAGCGCGGCGGGAAGTTCGCTGGCAAAAGAAAAACTGGCTTTCGGACTAGTCCTGACACTGCGCGGAATTCCCGAACTCTATTACGGCGACGAAATCGCCATGTCCGGCGGCGACGATCCCGACAATCGCCGCGACTTTCCCGGCGGCTGGCCCCCAGATCGCCAGACTGACCGCCAAAACGCCTTCCAGGCTTCCGGTCGCACGCCGCAACAACAAGAATTATTTTCGTACGTGCAATCACTGCTGCATCTGCGCCGCGAACACGTCGCGCTGCAAATCGGCCGTCTCTGGCACGTATTTTCCGACCGGTCGGCTTACGTCTTTCTGCGCGATACCGACGAAGAACACCTGCTGGTTGCCTTCAATAATGAAGCCGCACCGCGCACTTTGCGCATCAACACGCGCGATACGCCGCTGCAGCTACTCCCAGCCGCTTCTCCATTATTTGGCAATGCCACCGCGGAAATAACCGCCGGCGAGCTGCGCGTCACCGTCCCCGCGCAATCCATCGCAATCTTTAATCTGTACTGAAACTCGGGTTTTGTAGCGGCCGCCTTCTGAGGCGGTCGCTTTTGTCACCGCACAAATCGCCGCACCTTCGTCGCAGGAAATTAATAATCGATTTGCGCTGACCATCCATGCGCACCGCCAGGAATCACAAAGGTGACGCTATGCGAGGCCGCATCGTAACGTGAGCTCGTAATTCCCTTCCCGTCCACCGTAACCGCTCTCGGCGCAGCCGCCGCGCCATACAAAATAACTTCCTCAGCCTTCCACCACGGCTGAAAAGAATTCTTCTCTACGACGCTCTGAATGCTCACGCCGTTCGCCGCGGCGTGACACGAGAAATTTACGCGCAACAATTCCCCGCGCTGATAGGCAAAAGTGTGTCCATCATCCTGATACAACGTTCCGCGGCAGTCATCGCCCGGATAAACGCGCAACTGCAGCGGCCCATCCGGTGTTTGCGAAGTGCTCTGCACCACGGACTGCATCGGAACGATCGCTCCAGCCCGCACGTACAACGGCATCTCCTCCAGCCGCGGATGCAACCGCAACGCCGCAGCGCTCACATGCTTCTCGCTGCTCCAGAAGTCATACCAATCGCCGGGAGGCAACTGCACGGTTTCCACATCCGTCATTTCCGTCACTACAGGTGCGACAAAAAAATCCGCACCAAAAATAAAATCGCGATTGTCGCCATAAAATTGCGTCAGCTGCGGATATTCCAGAAATAGCGGCCGCATCAGGGGAATCCCGGTGCGCGCGGCTTCCTCGATGGCGGTGTAAAGATACGGCATCAGTTTGTAACGCAGCTCAATGTAGCGCCGGCGCACTGCTTCCTGCTCCGGTCCGCTGACCCACGGTTCCTGGTCCGCGGTGTCTTTCGCGGTGTGATCGCGATAAATGGGATTGAGCGCACCTACCTCAAACCAGCGCGTCAATAGGTCAGAAGGCGGTGATCCCGCGAAGCCGCCAATGTCGTCGCCCACCAGCGGAAATCCGGAAATGCCCATGCTCAGCAGCATCGGCGTGCTCATTTTCAGATGATTCCAGGTGCTACTGTTGTCGCCGGTCCACGTGGCGGCGTAGCGCTGTGCGCCGGAATACGCCGCGCGCGTCAGCACGAACGGCCGCTCATCTCCCTGCAGCTTGCGCAAGCCATCGTAGGTAGCGCGAACATTTTCCATCCCGAAAACATTGTGTATGGCGCGATGGTCCAGGCTGGTGCCATCGTCGAGCCGGTGTCGCACGCTGAGCGGCATGGTTTTGTCCGCGCGCAGAAACACCGAAGGCTCATTCATGTCGTTCCAGAAACCGCTCACGCCCATGGCCACGAAATCCTTGTACAACCCGCCCCACCAATCGCGCGCGCGCGTAAGCGTGAAATCCGGAAACACGCTGTCGCCCGGCCAGACGGAGCCGACAAAGACGCCGCCATCGGCATTTTTTACGAAATTGTCATTCTGGATTCCGGAATCGTACGGCGCGTATCCAGCACTCGGATTTTTCTTGATGTGCAGATCAGTGATGAGGATGGTGTGCACGCCGATGCTGCGAAAGTCCGCGATCATTTTCTCAAAGTTTGGAAAATACTGGCGATTGACGGTAAAGGGCGCATAGTCCTGTTGGTAGTCGATATCGAAATAAATCGCATCCAGAGGAATTTTCTTGCTGCGCATGGTCTCGACGATTTCGCGGGCTCGCGCTTCCGGATAATAGCTGTAGCGGCTCTGCTGGTAGCCCAGCGACCAGAGCGGCGGCAACGGCGAGCGCCCCACCAGCGTCGTGTAATCCGAAACCACCTTCTTGGGCGTGGGCCCGGAGAAGAAATAATAGTTCAGCTCGCCGCCTTCCGCGCCAAACGAGAAATAGTCCGGCGACTCTTTGCCAAAATCAAAAACGCTGCGCCAGGTATTGTCAAAGAAAAGTCCGTAGGCGCGGCCGGCGCGCAAGCCGATAAAGAATGGAATGGTTTTGTATAGCGGATCGGTGGACTCCTGCCAGCCGAATTCGTCGGTGTTCCAGTTGGTGAACGCGCGATTGCGCCGGTTCATCGGCCCGGCCTTGTCGCCCAAGCCATAATAATTTTCATCCGCCGGCATCGTTTTCCAGACGTGAATGCGCTCGCCGTCCCAGGCCATCGGCAGGGTCGGCTCGTCTGCCAACAAAATGTTGCCTTGTAAATCCGTAAAACGAACGAGTAGCGGTGACTTTTGCACGATCACGATGGCGCTGCCCGCCGTCATGCGTACTTCCGATTTTCCATCTTCGATCCCGATGGGAGGCGGCGCGGGCGGCGCAATCACCGCCCAGGAAAAATCCTTAGGAAATGTTCCGCTGGCGGCGACGCGTACGCGAAAGATTCCGTCGCCCACCGCGGTGACACGCACTTTAGCGGTTCCGGAGGTCAGCTCCACGCCGTCGGCGAGCTTTTCGACCTTTGACACGTCGCCGATATGTTGCCAGCTCTGCGCGGCGAGTCCGCTGACCGCGCCGAGTGTTGCGCACACCAAAACTGCAGCGCAGCGCATCTGCCGTCCCAGCAAGGCCTTCATGGTCGATCCTCCCGAGAGAAGCATTCCCTCTTGGGGCAGGCACAACATTGTGCCTAACTTATCTTGAGGTCAACTGTTCGACGGTTCGCCTTTTATTTCCGTGCTGACGTTTGCTACAGCTGTATCACGCCGCGAGCCACTCCTCAAAAAACGCCGAGGCCTTTGCCCCTTCCACGCGGCGCCGCACGGCATCCATCACGCGGCAGCGCGCGATCTTCGCGTCACCGTAGAAACCGAGCCAGTAAGGAACGTGAAACTCCACACCGTCGCGTGCGACGTCGATTTTGCCTCCTCGCAACTTGAAAAAGCCCTGCTGAAAGATTACACGCAGGGCTTTCTCGCGGAGCAACTCTTCGGCGCGCTCCGTCGTGAGCAACGCCGGCAAATGATTTCGCGTCTCAAGGGAAAGCAGCTGTTCTTTGTCCGGCAGTACACGAAACTGAAAAAGGTCCAGCGAACCGCTCACCGCATCGAGCGCCAGGAAACGCGTTTGCATCGCTCCCGCCATATCGTATTGCACGCGATATCCCCAATACGGCACGTACGCGTCGGCGATACGCTGCAATGCGCCGGCGCGCATACTCCAGTAGCTCGCGGCCACGCCAACGGAAAATTTGCGCAGGGCCTCTTCCCGCGTCACATTCGGTTTTAGCGTGAGGATCGTTGCGGAGTCCATGCACGATCCTGTCTCGTCCAAACTAGCGAAAATGAATCCACAAAACGGTAATGGTGGCGATCAGCAAAAGCGAAAACGCGATGTTCATCTTGCGCTCGCGCGGGGTTTCCCGCGTCAAGTGCGGCGCATTCACGGTCACCGTCTCAATTTTATCGTCCACCGTGGCGAAGGTCAGCCCCGCAAGTTTCTTGCGTTCCGGCGCGGGAAACATCATGCTCACAGCAATCAGCACCGCGGTGCAAACCACGAACATGAAAATCGAGTAGTGCAGAAAATTCACGTCGACCAACTCGCGAACAAATCCTGACTGATAGTGCGCGGTCTTATCCAAAACTTCCATGATGAAGCGCCCAGCGCCGAGCACGAAGCCCACCAGCAGCGAAGTGAGTGCGCCTTCACCATTGATGCGCGGCCACAAAATTCCGAAGATGAAGCACACCGCGATCGGAGGACTGATGTACGCCTGCACGCTCTGCAAGTAGATCCACAGCTGCGTGCTGAGCCGCTCGATAAACGGCACCCACAACAAGCCAAGCACTACCATTCCGCCGGTAGCAATGCGGCCAAAAAGCACCAACTGCGCCTCGCTCGCTGCCGGCCGGACCTTTTTATAAAAATCCAGCGTAATCATCGTGGATGCCGAGTTGAATACGGAGCTCATCGCGCCCATCAGCGCCGCGAGCAGCGCCGCGATCATTAGCCCAACAATTCCGGTGGGCAATAGGTTGACGATCAAGGACGGGAAGGCAATGTTGCCGTTGGTGACCTGGCCGTTCACTTTGGTGAACAGCTCCGGATATAACGCGAACGCGATCAGTCCCGGGACGACCAGGAGAAACACTGGCAAAACTTTTAAAAAGCCGGCGAAAATTGTTCCCGCTTTGGCGTGACCCTCATCTCTGGCGGAGAGCACGCGCTGCACGATCACCTGGTCCGTGCACCAGTACCACAGGCCGAGAATGGGCGCACCGAACACAATCCCGGTCCACGGAAACTCGCTGTCGCTCATCGGCCGGAACATATGGAAATAACTGTCCGGGATTGCGGCGCGCAGCCCGGCAAATCCGCCAACTTTATCCAGTCCGATTAATGTGAGCGCCAGCGCGCCCAGCAACAAAATTATGGTTTGCACCAGGTCCGTATAAATCACCGCCGCCAATCCACCGGCGATGGTGTAGATGCCGGTGGCCACGAGCAAAACAATCGCCACGGTCCATTGGTTCCATGAGACGACGCGCTGCAGCACAATGGCCGCGGCGTACAAGTGCACGGAAATTTTCGTAAAGATGTAAGCGATCACGGAAATCGTGGCCAGATAGTTCGCGCAATTGCGGTTGAAACGCCGCTCCAAGAATTCCGGCATCGTGAAAACATTGGAGCGCAAGTAGAACGGCACAAAGACCCAGCCGAGCAGCAACAGCATCAAGCAGGCTTCCCATTCAAAATTTCCCGCCGCCAAGCCCGAGGAGGCGCCAGAGCCGGCCAGCCCGATAAAGTGTTCCGTGGAAATATTGGAAACAAAAAGAGAAGCGCCGATGGCGAACCAGCCGATGTTGCGTCCCGCGAGAAAATATTCTTCGGAGTTGCGGCCCTTTTTCGCGAAATAAAATCCAATGCCAAAAATAATAAGGAAATAGACGGCAATGATGGCGATGTCCACCGGCGCCAAAACGCGATTGGTGATCGCCACCGACGATGCAAGCAGCATCCGTGTCTCCTGAAGTTTCCTCCGGCATGGGCCGGAATCAGTTGCTACTCTCCGTTGCGGCAACATCCGCCGCGCACGGCCCTGGCAAGCAAGTAGCAAACCGTTTTACTAGATGGCCGGAATCGCGGCCCGGCGCAGTCTATACTAGCCCCCCGGCAGTCTCAATATCGGATTCGCAGGGTGTGCGGCAGTCAGAAAGTGATGCACACCTGAGAGTGGCGAAACGGTTAGACTATTTCTCCGCGCGGGCAACCCAGCGCGACGAGAGGGCTATCCACATTCAACTTTCTCAGTCGGATTCACATACGCCGATTTTGCGACGGCACATTTGGGGCTGGATCGCGGTTGCGGTGGTGATGATGGCGTATGTGGCGACGCTTACGCCCGGACACCCTTTTGCACTGGATGATTTCGCGGCATATGTGATGCACGCGGAGAATTTGGTGGACGGGCACGCGTATACCGACATTCGGTACGTTCCCAATCCCGACGCGTTGTGGATGGCGCCGTCGCATGGGTATCCGCCGGTGTATCCATTGATTCTGGCACCGGTGTACAAACTTCGTGGATTTGACCTGCGAGCCATGAAGATGGTTACGGTGTTGTGCTTCGGTGTGTTTTTGGTTTCTTTTGTTTCATTTCTTGGGGACGAGATACCTACATGGGCGGTTTGCGCCGCGATTCTGCTGCTGAGCTTTAACCTGGTGTTTTGGGAGCAGCGGGATTATCTGCTTTCGGAGTTTCCGTACTTGATGTTTTCGTTTTGCGCGCTGCTGGTGGCGCAGAGGATTTACGAACAGCTCGATCCGCGCTCCTGGCGTTTTGGCGCGGCGCTGCTTCTCTCTCTGCTGCTCTATGGCGCTTACGGAACGCGAACCATTGGAATTGTGTTGCTGCCAGCGCTGATTCTGGCGGATGTTTGCAAATTTCGCCGTCCAAGCCGTTTTCTGATCGCGGTGGTGGTTATGACCGGCAGCCTGATCCTGTCGCAGAACATTATCTTTATCTCCCCGAAGTCGTACATGAGTGCGGTGCATCTGTCGGCTACGGCGACCTGGCAGCATGCGCTTTTTTACGGGAAAACGTTGTCTTACGTGTGGCGCAATGGAAGTAGCAAGCCCGCGCAGATTGTTTTCGCACTGCTGTTTACCGCGCTCGCGGCCGTGGGATTTCTGAAGAACTTGTGGCGGCGCAAATCGCTGGCAGAATTTTATCTGCTGGGGTATTTGGCGGTGCTGCTAGTGTGGACGGCGGAGATCGGACTGCGCGGCCTGCTTCCCGTCTTGCCACTATATTTTGCTTACGGTCTGGCGGAGTTTTTTAACCTCACGTCGCGTTTTGCGCGTTACACACGGGTGGCGATGGCCACGGCTCTCTTCGTCTTCGTCGCGATTACCTATCTAGGCGCTTTCCGCTGGAGCGCCGCGCAGGAGCATTTGATCGACGTGCGAGACCCCGAAGCCCGCGAACTTTTTGCGTATATCGCGGCGAACACGCAGCCAGCTGACGTATTGATATTCCCCGCTTCGCGGACACTGGCGCTTTTTGCCAATCGCAACGTGGGACAGCTGGCCCCCGACGACACATCAGCACAATCGGCCGATTTCTTGGCGTCGGTCAATGCTCGATGGCTTGTTGAAAATCAGGCCATGTCGGATCCGCTTCAGCAGCTAACCGGGAGCCACCTGGTGGTATTGACGCCAGTTTTCCAAAACGCGGCGTTTCAGATGTTTCGGATTGAGATTCCGCCAACTGCTTCGCAGGCTGGCAAGGCGCGCCCCGAGTAACAAGTAATTCGCGACTCAGTGGAGGAAGTGGCGCATGCCGGTAAAGACCATGGCCATATCCAGGCGATCCGCAGCGGCGATGACTTCCGGATCCTTTACCGAGCCGCCCGGCTGAATCACCGCGGTGGCGCCGGCTTTGGCGGCTTCTTCCACGCCATCGGGGAACGGGAAGAAAGCGTCGGACGCGACCACGCTGCCTTGCAAGGATTGCTGCGACTTCATCACCGCGATTTTAACGGAATCGACGCGGCTCATTTGTCCCGCGCCGACGCCCAGCGTGGCGCCGTGCTTGGCGAAAACGATGGCGTTGGATTTGACGTGCTTGCACACTTTCCAGGCGAAGCGCATGGTGCTCATTTCTTCCGCGGTGGGCACGCGCTTGGTCACCGTGCGCAGTTCGTGGTCTTTGAGTTCGCCAAGGTCCGGCTCCTGCACCAGCATGCCGCCGAGGATGCGTTTCAGTTGCAGCTCGCGTTCCGGTTCCAGGCCGCCCGCGGGCAATTCCAGCAAGCGTAGATTTTTCTTGGCCGCGAAGATCATTTTGGCCTGCGCGTCAAAACCTGGCGCGGCGATACATTCCGCAAAAAGTTTTGCCACTTCTTCCGCGGTGGCGGCATCAACCACGCGATTGAAGGCCAGCACGCCGCCAAAGGCCGAAACTGGATCGCTGGCCAGCGCCTTGCGATAAGCCTCCAGCAGCGACTCCTGTTCCGCGGTGCCGCAAGGATTGTTGTGCTTGACGATGACGGCCGCAGGGCGCGTGAATTCGGCCGCCAGGCTGCGCGCGGCTTCCAGGTCCACCAAATTGTTGTAGGAAAGCTCCTTGCCCTGCAGCTGCTTCGCGGCGGCCAAGCCTTCCGGAGCCCGGCCCGCAGGAATGTATAGCGCGGCGGCCTGATGAGGATTTTCTCCGTAACGCAATTCCTGCTGGCGGCGCAGCGAGATATGCACACGTTCGGGTAGGGCGGCTTTCGGCGCCAAGGCGATGTGTCCGGCGGTGCCGCCGACGCCTTGCGCGGCGGAGAGGCGTTCCAGCTCCATGGTGATTTTTCCGTCGTAGCTGGAGGTGGCGGCAAAAACTTTTCGCGCGAGTTCCAACTTGGTGGTCAGTGAAGTTTCGCGTGTGGTCTCCAGCTCTTCAGCCACACGCGCATAATCTTGCGGGTCGCTGACCACTGTTACACTTTCGAAATTTTTCGCCGCCGAACGCAGCATAGTGGGCCCACCGATATCGATGTTTTCGATCAGCTCTTCGGCGGTGAGGCCGTCTTTCGCGGCGGTGGCCTCAAAAGGATATAGATTCACGACCACCAGATCGATGGGTGCGATGCCGTGTTCGGCGGCCTGCTTCTGATCGTCGGCGTGCTTGCGGCGAAAGAGTAGCCCACCGTGGACTTTGGGATGCAACGTTTTGACGCGCCCGCCAAGCATTTCCGGCCAGCCGGTAAAATCGGAAACGTCGCGCACGGCGACGCCGGCTTCGCGCAGAAGCTTCGCGGTCCCGCCGGTGGATAGAATTTCGATCTTCAGCGCGGCCAGGCGCTTGGCAAATTCCACGATTCCCGTCTTATCGAAAACGCTGATGAGCGCGCGTTCCACTGCCATGGGTCCTCCAGAAAAAAAACAGCGTCAGTCTAAGCGTGACAGAAGATGCAGGAAAGTGGAAACGCTCCAAGAGAAAAATGCGGGTGAGACTGTGGAAAACAAAGTGAAAAATAGGCAGGAAGCGAAAAGTTCGACGTCAGGCGGCGAGACTAGGCTTTAACCAACGCTTTCAATTTGACCTGGCCGTCAACGGTTTCCACCACGTATTCGACGTCGCGGCAATTCTGTTGCTTTTGCAAGTCTCTGGTCTTTTTGCGCACAAACTCGTCGAAACTGGCGCGAGAAAGTTTGCCGCTGGATTCGCCGGCGCGTTCCTTGGCGTTCATCAGCGCTTCGTACAGCTGTCCCACTTTGTCGGCTTCGCTCTCGGGTTGCGAACAGGTCATGCGGAAGATGGGCTGCTCCGCGGCGTGGGTGGCGACCGCTGCCGCTGCGGCGGCTTCCGGGTGCGTTTCCATTTGCTGTTGCGCCCGCTGCGCTTCAATGGCGCGGGCGGCGGCGCCATAGTGCCTCGTGACGCTGCCTTCTTCTTTCTGCTTGGTGCGCTTGCGGAACATGTCGCGATACTTCGCGTAGGACTGCGTGAGGCCGCTGAACTTAAAGCGCTGGCCGGATTTCATTTCCCCGCCGCGCTCGCCGTAGCGCTTGACCAGCAGCTCGATGCGCCACTCAATTTCCGTGGGCGGGCGCTTTCTGCCGCCACCGAAAAATTGATCGTACTCGATCTTCAGTTGGCGGATGTCACGTTCGAGCGCCGCCAGATCTTCGTCGATAGTGGCCATAGTGGGGACCCGAACTATCATGCTAGAAGTACGGCGGCGCAGCGTCAACCGGATGAGCTGGGTGTGCTACGGATGATATACCGCACCATGGTTCGGGGCATCCTGTACCGTCGAACAGTGGGGCACGGCGGTGATTTTGCGCGGATTTTACGGCCCGAAGCGCCTTGCCACACTTGACCCGCTATGCTGAAATGGCGGCAGGGAGACGCGCGTGAAGGGCACGCTTTCGAGCGAACACAACGAGCTTTTGCGGCAGCTACCGAGCGTCGACGAGTTGCTGGCGCAACCGCGCCTGGCAGACCTGGCGGCGCGCACGGATCGCGGACTAGTGGTGGAAATTGCGCGTGCGGTCCTCGCGGATGTGCGCGCGCGGATCCTCGGCGCAGGGACGGCGGATGGCGCGGCGCGCGTAGACGTCGTCGTGGTGCTCACGAGGGATTCCCTTGAGGAGCGCATCGCCGGCGAGGTGTCGCGCATACTGGCGCGCTCGTTGCAGCCGGTAATCAACGCCACCGGCGTGATTCTGCATACCAACCTGGGCCGCGCCCCGCTAACCGCTGAAGTGGTGGAAGAATTTCGCCACACCGCCACGCAGTACAGCAACCTGGAATACGATTTGGCGGGGGGCGCGCGCGGCAAGCGCGATGTACACACCGCGCATCTGCTGGAACGCCTGACCGGCGCGGAAGCAGCCATCGTGGTGAACAATTGCGCCGCCGCGGTGTTGTTGGTGTTGGCGGCGCTGGCGAAAACCGGGGAAGTTTTGGTGTCACGCGGCGAGCTAATTGAAATCGGCGATGGCTTTCGCATTCCGGAAATCATGGCGGAGAGCGGGGCAGTGTTGCGCGAGGTGGGTTCCACCAATCGCACGCATCTTGCCGACTATGAAAAGGCCATCACGGGTAACACGAAATTGCTGCTGCGCGTGCACCCTTCCAACTTCAAAATGGTCGGCTTCACAGAGAAGCCGGCATTGGAAGAATTAGTGGCGCTGAGCCGCCGCACGGGAATTCCGCTCATCGAGGATCTGGGCTCAGGCTGCTTGGTGGATCTTTCCGCGCACGGTGTCAGCGAGCCCACGGTGCGTGAATCTATCGATGCGGGCGTGGACATTGTGATGTTCAGCGGCGACAAGCTGCTCGGCGGACCGCAGGCCGGCATTATCGCGGGCAAGAAGGAGTTGATCGCGCGCGTGCGGCGCCACCCGCTGTTTCGCGCGCTACGCGTCGATAAGCTGACCATCGCGGCGCTGGAATCCACGCTGAGCGCCTACCTGCGCGCGGCGTGGGATGAACTTCCCGCACTGCGCATGATGCGTATCACGGCAGAAGAATTGCGGCGGCGCAGCGAGGAGTTTCTGGCGTTGCTCCGCCCGCAACTGCCACGCGATGGGGTGGAGTGCGAAGTGAAATGCGAAGTCGAATGCGAAATCGCCAACGGTCATTCGCTCGCCGGCGGCGGTTCCACGCCATCGCAAACGCTTCCTACCACTCTGTTGCGCTTCGCCAGCGTGCGCTATTCTGCGGCGCAACTGGAACAGCGGCTGCGGCGCGCGCCAGCCGGCATCTCGGTGATCGCGCGGGTGGAGGACGACCGCCTGGTGATCGATTTGCGCACCGTTTTCCCGGAACAAGAGCCGCTGTTGCTCAAGACGCTCGCTGCCGCACTGTGCTAAAGTACGTCACTTAGTCAAACGATACCGGAACCCGGCCGGCGAGGAAATTTGCGTGCAAAACCTGCTGCAAGATATCCGTTACGGCCTGCGTGCGCTGGCGAAAAACCCCGGCTTTACGGTCGTCGCCGTATTGACGCTGGCGCTGGGCATCGGCGCAAACACGGCAATTTTTAGCGTGGTCGAAAGTTTGCTGCTGCGTTCGCTCCCCTATCCACAGCCGCAGCAGCTCGTGTCCATCTGGAACACTTATCCGCCACAAGTTCCCAAGGCTGGCTTGTCTCCGGGCGACTACGAGGATTGGCGACAGCAGAACGCGAGTTTTTCGGAGATGGGGACGTACGGAACCAATACCCAGGGATTTAATCTTGCCGGCGAAGGCGAACCGCAACGCGTCGAAGCAGGCTACGCGGACTCCGGACTTTTTCCGATGCTGGGAATTCGGCCTGCGGCCGGGCGCGGATTCCTTCCGGAAGAAGACCGGGCTGGAAGCGCCCTGGTGGTGATCCTGGGCCATCGATTGTGGCAGGGCCGTTACGGCGGGGATCCTGGCGTGATCGGCCGCAGCATCTCTCTGGACAATCGGCGGTACACGATCGTGGGTGTTCTGCCGGCCACCGTGCCCCTCATGGTTTCCGCCGATTTATGGATGCCCCTGGGCCAATCGGACGACGACCTCACCGAGCACATTCACCACGGATTCAATGCTATTGCGCGACTAAAGGCCGGGGTGAGCCTGGCGCAAGCGCGCGACGAAGTGGTCCGGCTGCACCAGCAAGAGAGCCTCGCCTATCCGGCTCCGCACAAGAATTTTGGCGTGTTGGTCGAGCCGCTGGAAGATCAATCGGCCGCGAGATTGCGGCCCACGCTGCTGGTGTTGCTTGGCGCGGTCGCGCTGGTCTTGCTGATTGCCTGTGCGAATATCGTGAATTTGCTGCTGGTTCGAAACGCCGCGCGGGAGCGCGAGGTGGCGGTGCGCTTGGCGCTGGGGGCCAGCCCGTGGCGATTGGTCCGGCAACTGCTCACGGAAAGCACGCTGCTGGCGTTATTTGGCGGCGCGCTCGGTTTGGTTTTCGCGGTGGTGGGATTGAAGGTTTTGTTGACGTTCGTTCCCGCAGAGTTGGATGTGCTGCGTCAAGCGGGCTTGAACGGCCGAGTGTTGGGATTTACGGCGGCTGTTTGCCTGACCGCCGGACTGGTCTGCGGATTGATCCCGGCCTTGCGTATGCTCAGGTCTAATTTGTCCGGCACGTTGAAACAGGGCGTCCGGGGCTCAAGTGCTTCGGGTCGTCACCGCACGCACAATCTCCTGGTGGTTTCGGAAATCGCCATGGCACTGATCCCGCTGATTGGAGCGGGGCTGCTGCTGCGAAGTTTTCAGCACTTGCTGGAAGTGGATCCCGGATTCCGGACCGATCACGCATTGACGATGGAGGTTGAGCAGCCGGCACTCTCCTTAGCGGAATCCAGCAAGCTGTCGGAGGCCGAGGGGACTGCCTACGATCGAAAAGAGTCCCAGCTCTTCGAGCAACTCGCGGCGCAGATTCGCGCGTTGCCGGGCGTCAAGGCCGTTGGCGGAATCGCGCAATTGCCGCTGTCGGGGGGATTGCGTCACGCCGCGCGATTCGTCATCGAAGGGCAGCCGATTGCCGAAAGCGGAGGACGCCCGCTGGCGGAATACCGCACTGTGAGTCTGGACTATTTCTCCACGCTCGGAGTCCCGCTGCGCGCGGGGCGCTTTTTTAATGAGGACGACTTCGGCCAGGTAAATACCGTGATTAACGAAACGATGGCGCGGCGCTTTTGGCCGAACGGGGACGCGCTGGGGAAACGCATCAATCTCTGCTCGCTGGATCCCAAGCCGTGCTGGAACACGATCGTTGGCATCGCCGGAAATGTGCACCAGTATGGACTGGATCACGCGCCGACCTACGACCTTTATTTTGCCGGCGGGTGGCCGCGCTATTTGATTGTGCGCACGGCTTCCGATCCGCGGAGCCTGGCGGCCGCGGTCGTCGAAGTTGTGCATCGCTTCGATCCGAATTTGCCGGTGACCAATGTATTGACCATGGATAGCTTGCTTGCGGATTCCGTTTCGCCGCGGCGTTTTTCGTCGGTGCTAGTGGCGATCTTCGCCGGATTGGCCCTGCTGCTGGCCGCCATCGGGATTTATGGCGTGATGAGCTACACGGTCAGCCAGCGCACTCAGGAGCTTGGCGTGCGCATCGCGCTGGGCGCGCAGACCGTGGATGTGCGCCGCATGATTCTGGAGCAGTCGCTGAAATTGACGCTGATTGGCGTTGCCATTGGGCTGGCCGGGGCGTTTGCCGTCGGGCGCTTTCTGTCTAGTTTGGTGTTTGGCGTGGGCACGCACGACGTTGCAACGTTCCTGGGCGTTGCGCTTTTGCTGGTGCTGGTGGCGCTGGCGGCTTCCTGGATTCCCGCGCGGCGCGCGATGCGCGTGGATCCCATGGTCGCGCTGCGGCATGAATGATTCGCCGCCACCGGATGGAAACCGGAGCCGCTGCGGTGTTATGATATAGGGGTGATATAGGAGCGATATATGGCCACGGCGCTGATTCACATGGACGCCAGACAGAAGCAGCGGCTCGCGCGCCGCGCCAAGCTGCGCGGGAAATCCTTTTCCCAGGAAGTCCGTGACGCCGTGGATTTGTATCTGGATGTGCCGATCGAGAGCGAAGCGGAGCTGCGCGGGCTGGCGAAATCGGCCAACCACGCTGCCGACCGCATGATCAAGAATCTGGACGAAACTATCGTCTTCGTCGATCGCGTCCTGAAACACAAACGGAACGGCAAGTGAGCTGGGCGCGCGATGCGGTGGCGGCGATTCGCAAGATCGTGCTGATCGAAGACCGCATGGAAAGTTTGACCGCGCGGGTGAAGGATCTGGCCGAGGCATATACGGACATCGATCGCCGGTTGGTGCGGCTCGAAGCCAAATTTGAGTTGATGGAACGCATGGCCAGCGGAGCCGCTCGGCGTGCGTTGCCGGAAAGAACCGAAAAGTAGCATGGCAGGATATGTGACATTTGCTTGCGCGCAGCGGACCGCCTAGAAGTACCTCGTAGAAGGACCCGTACAAGGATATCGTTGAGCTGTGCTCGCCTTTAACGTCGCCCACAAAAAACTGGTGAAGGTGGCCAAGCCGCTGCCGCAGCTGCGTGCCGGCTGGGCGCTAATTCGCGTGCGGCTCGCGGGGATTTGCAATACCGACGTGGAAATTCTGCGCGGTTACCACGATTTTCATGGCACGCCCGGCCACGAATTCGTGGGTGAAGTCGTGGAGGTGCGCGGCGCTTCGGCGGCGATCAAGAACAAGTGGCTGGAACGGCGAGTCACCGGCGAAATCAATATTCATTGTTCGGCGTTGGGATATCGGCCGGTTTGCGATTTTTGCCGCCGCGGGCTGCTGACACATTGCGCGCGGCGCCGCGTCCTGGGAATTGTTGCGCAGGATGGCGCGTTCGCGGAATATTTGACGCTGCCACTGGAGAATCTGCACCTCGTGCCGCTTTCCGTAAGCGACGAACAGGCGGTGTTCGTCGAGCCACTTGCGGCGGCTTGCCAGATTTTGTCGCAAGTGCCAATGAAATCGTTTCGCGAAGCTGCGGTGCTGGGCGACGGGAAATTGGCGCAATTGATTGCGCGGGTGTTGCACACCGCGTTGCCACGTGTGGTGATGTACGGAAAACACGCGGACAAACTTGCGCTGGCGCGCCGCGCGGGGATGGAGACGCGCAGAGTTCACGGTGACGCGTCCGACTTGAAACGCATTCGCGAAAAATATCGCCTGCTTGTCGAAGTTACCGGTTCACCCCGCGGCTTAGCGCTGGCGCAACACATGACGGAGCCGCGCGGCACGCTGGTGCTGAAGTCCACATTCCACGGCGCGGCGCCGGTGGAGACCTGGCCGATTGTGGTCAAAGAAATCACGGTGGTAGGATCACGCTGCGGACCTTTTGCCAAGGCGATTGCGCTGTTGCGCTCCGGAAAAGTCGATCCGACTTCGCTGATTACGCGCACGTTCGCGCTTGCCGAGGCTTCCGCGGCGATCGAATTTGCGCAGCAAGCTGGGGTGATGAAGGTTTTGCTTGCTAATCGCCCTTCGGGAGTATAAGAGGGAACCCAGAACGGCACTTGATGAACGCAATTTATGGATAACGCAGCACTAGCACCTTTCAGAATCTTTCTCGCGGTGGCTGCGTGCATCGCGTTCATACCGATTTTCCGAAGCTTCGTCTGGAACAATCCGCCCAAGGAACGCTCAGAACGCATCTTCGTGTTCGTGCGGGAATGCCTTGGAGCCGTAGTCGTGGCTCTGCTGGTGGCATACGGCTGGGGCGCATTCAAGGGCTGGCTGTTGGCGGTGACTGTGCTGTGCTTCTTAATTTGCGGTGTCCTTTTCTCCGACCTGCGAAGACTCTTCACCGCCGCCACAAAAGCGACCGCCTCAGAAGGCGGCCGCTACAAAGTCAAAGGTGGTTGATACAACTCGCCACGCGGGCGGCGCCGAAGCCATTATCGATATTCACCACCGTAACATTTGAGGCGCAACTATTGAGCATGCCCAGCAGCGCGGCCACGCCGCCGAAGCTCGCGCCATAACCCACGCTCGTCGGCACCGCGATCACCGGCGCGCTGACTAGCCCGCCGACCACACTTGGCAACGCGCCTTCCATGCCCGCCACACAGATAATCACGCGAGATTTGGTTAACGCTTCGCGGTGCTGCAGCAGGCGGTGAATTCCCGCCACGCCGACATCGTACAAACGTTCCACGCGGTTGCCCATCAATTGCGCGGTGAGTACGGCCTCTTCGGCGACGGGAATGTCGCTGGTTCCCGCGGAAACTACACAGATCAGGCCTTTGCCGGTGATTTTGCGGTTGCGTTCGATGGCGATGACGCCCGGAACTTCGTGAAACTTTGCCGCGCGGCTCACGCGCTTCACGGCAGCGAAGATTTTTTGGTCCGCGCGCGTGATCAACACATTTTGCTGCGTATCGCGGCGCAGCATGGACCGTACAATCTCCGCCACCTGCTTGGGTGTTTTGCCCTTGCCGAAGATAACTTCGGCGAAACCCTGGCGCAGCGTGCGGTGGTGATCGACCTTGGCGAATCCCAAATCTTCAAACGGCAAATTTTCCAGCCGCTGGACAGCCGCATCGGCAGACACTTTTCCCGCGCGAACCGCTTCCATTAGCTGCGCGAGATCCTCTTTTCGCATAACGTCGCCGCCCTGCGCTCTTTTACGTGCGGGGACCGGACCGCCAGTATAGCCGCTTCTGTACTCTGCGTTTGCTGGCGGTGCAAAACCGCCCAGGCGGGATTGCCTGCGCTACCTTGACTTGCGAGGAAGCCGCTGCGAGACTATTTTCCATCCGCAAGAGCAATGCCCGACAGCAAACCACAAACGATAACCGTAGGTGTGACCGGCGCCAGCGGAGCCGTACTCGCGCAAAAAGCCCTGCAACTCCTCGAAGCCGATTCGCGCGTGGCGCGCATTCATCTGGTGATTACCGAAGCTGGGCAGCGGCTGTTTGCCGAAGAGCTGGTGATTTCGTCCGGTGATCCAAAACAGTTGCCGTCGCGGATTCTGGGCGCGATGCCGCGCAAAATTGAATTGCTTCCCAACAAAGATGTCGGCGCTTCCATCGCATCCGGCAGTCACGATGTCGACGCCATGCTGGTGATCCCCTGCTCCATGGGCACGCTGGGGGCGATTGCCTCGGGCGTTAGCGACGATCTGGTTTCGCGCTCCGCGGATGTGATGCTGAAAGAAGGCCGCAAGCTGATTTTGTGCGTGCGCGATACGCCGTTTAACCGCATTCATCTAGAAAACATGCTACGCGCGCAGCAGGCGGGAGCGGTGATTATGCCCGCGGTGCCGGCGTTTTATCACCATCCGAAAACTATCGACGATCTGGTGACGCAATACGTGTGCCGCGTTTTGGCGCAGATCAATCTTCCGCAGGAAGAGATGTATCGCTGGGCCGGCAGCCTGGCGGCGAAAAAAGCCGATGCCTGACAGCGCGATACAACACGGCCGCATCCGCACGGTGCTCGAGATGATCAAGTTCGAGCATTCCGTGTTTGCACTGCCGTTCGCGCTGACCGGCGCGCTGCTGGCCGCGCGGGCCACGCACCAGCCGCCGCACGGTTGGCCCTCGGTGCAACAAGTTTTCTGGATCGTGGTGGCCATGGTGGCGGCGCGCTCCGCGGCGATGACCGTGAACCGCATCGTGGATTTGCGCTATGACCGCGAAAATCCCCGCACCGCGCAACGCGCACTGGCCACCGGAGCGCTTTCGTTAAGTTTTGCGTGGCTATTTACGGTAGCCGCGGTGGCGATATTTTTTGTGGCCGCGTGGCAGCTGAATCCGCTGGCGCTAAAACTCGCGCCCGTAGCGATCGCCATTCTGTTTTTTTATTCTTTCACCAAACGCTTCACCAACTGGTCGCATTTATTCCTGGGCTTGGCGCTGGGCGTAGCTCCCGCGGCCGCGTGGATCGCCATCACTGGCGCGCTGGACCTGCGCATGCTGATTCTCTGCGCCGCCGTGACGCTGTGGGTGGCGGGTTTCGACGTGCTGTACGCCTGCCAGGACGTAGACTACGACCGCCGCGCCGGACTTTTCTCCATCCCCAAACGCTTCGGCATTGCCAACGCACTGTTGATCGCCCGCGCGCTGCACGTGGGGGCAGTCGCGCTGCTGTGCTGGTTGGCCGCGAGTTTCGCGCTGCCTTGGCCCGCCTGGCTCGGCGTGGCCGTCGCCGCGGCGCTGCTCACCTACGAGCACTCGCTGGTCAAGGCCGACGATTTGAGCAAGCTGGACGCGGCTTTTTTCGCCATGAACGGTTACATCAGCATGTCGTTTCTGCTGTTCTGGGGCGCTGCCGCGGCGGTTTGGAAGGTTTGAAACGTTTGAAGGTTTTGCGCCACATACGCATGCGACAGACCCATCGCGCGCGGACATCTTCCTGATACAATATTCCCGTGGCTGAACTGACCATAACTGACCAGCGCCTGGCGCCCATCGCCAAAAAAGTTTTGGCCGGCGAACGCTTGTCCATGGACGATGGCATCGCGCTGTACCGCACGCCGGATCTGCTGGCCGTGGGCTGGCTCGCCAATCACGTGCGCGAAAAGCTCCACGGAAACATCACCTATTACAACGTAAATCGCCACATCAATCCCACCAACGTCTGCGTGGCCCACTGCAAACTTTGCGCCTTTGGACGCGATCCCAACGCCCCCGGCGCGTACACCTTCGCGCTGGAAGAAATTTACGCCCGCGCCGCGCAAGGCGTGCGCGAAGGCGCCACGGAATTTCACATCGTCGGCGGGCTGCACCCCGATCTCCCGTTTGAGTATTTCCTGGAAATGATTCGCGGGCTGAAGCAGCGCTGCCCCAGCGTGCACCTAAAAGCTTTCACCATGGTGGAAGTCGGCTACTTTGCGCGCATCGCCAAACTTTCCATCGAAGAGACGCTGCGCCAGATGAAAGAAGCGGGCGTGGATTCCCTGCCCGGCGGCGGCGCGGAAATTTTCCACCCGCGCGTGCGCAAAATTATCTGCGACCACAAGGTCAGCGGCCAGATGTGGCTCAGCATTGCGCGAAAAGCTCATCAAGCCGGACTGCGCACCAACGCCACCATGCTGTACGGACACGTGGAAACGGAAGAAGAGCGCGTGGACCATTTGATGAAGCTGCGCGAATTGCAGGACGAAACGCACGGCTTCGTCACCTTCATTCCGCTGGCGTTTCATCCGGACAACACCGCTCTCTCGCACATTCCCGCCGCCAGCGGCTACACCGATTTGCGCAACATCGCCGTGGCGCGCCTGATGCTCGATAATTTTGATCATATCAAGGCCTACTGGATCATGCTGTCTCCGGCGATTGCGCAAATCGCGCAGCGCTTTGGCGCCAGTGATCTGGACGGCACCGTTGCCGAAGAAAAGATCTACCACGACGCCGGCGCCCGCACGTCAGAGTTCACGCCGCGCGGCGAACTGGAAAGACTCATTCGCGCCGCGGGACGCGTTCCAGTCGAACGCGACACCGCCTACAATCGCGTCGACCGCTCCAAGATGCCCCCCATCCAGCCGCACCAGCGCACGGATTTGGTCTCGCTCTCCCTCAACGTTTAGTTCGCAACTCCGCACCAACTTCCTCGAATTCAACATCTCAGTTCTAGTGTTGCAAATCCTCACGAGCGAGAGCGCCGATGCGAACCATCCTGCTGCTGACAATTTCGAATATCTTCATGACCTTCGCCTGGTACGGCCACTTGAAGTACCGCAACGAAGCACTGTGGAAAGTGATCCTCGCGAGCTGGGGCATCGCATTCTTCGAATACTGTTTTCAGGTGCCGGGCAACCGCATCGGCTCGTATGAATTCAACCCGGCGCAGCTGAAAACCATTCAGGAAGTGATTACCCTGACGGTTTTTTCGGTCTTCTCCATTCTCTATCTCGGCGAAAAATTCAAATGGAACTACGGTGCGGGATTCGCGTGCATCGTCGCCGGCGCGTTTTTTGTTTTTCACAAGTGGTAGAAGGCGCCCGTAACGGAAAGACTTCACCCCTCAGCTAATCCTCTGCGGCGGCCAGACCACCACATCCTGCCGCTTCGCAAAATGCAGCAGCGGTTTGCTGGCAGGAAGTGCAATTCCAGCCGCGCGGGCCATGGTATTTTCCGCAAACTCCGCTTCCGCAAGCTGCAACGGCCAGGGGGCGTGGTGAATTTCGCCGCGAATCAAGCGTCCCCGGCCGTCCGCAGTGTATAGGCAATATCTCTCCGTTAAGAAATATTCCAGCGTGCCCGGCCGCGCAGTTTGCGGCGGAGCGATGGGACGATACTTCATTTGCAGCGACGCTGCCGCCGCGCCGCGATGCGTCCGCGCGCTTCGGTAGTGCATCCACGCGTCGCCCTCCGCAATGTGCATGCTGGCGTGAAAATAAGGCAAATGAAACCACCGCCGCGCGATGGCCACGGCTGCTATATTTCCGGCGTCCAAACTAAAGAACCACACGCCGGGTTTGCCGTCACGTACCACGTAGGTACGCACATTGAGTTCCGGAAAGAACGATAGCCACGGCAATGCCAGCGTGCCGCGCAGCCGCACGTCGGACATGCGAAACGGCACCACGCCCAGCCACGCGAACCCGTCAAAAGTGTCGATCTCGACTCCGGCGGGAATAAGAGCGCGCACCTCCGCAGCCGGCACGGGCCAATGCGCGAACAATAAATCGTGCCAACGCTGCGCCATCACCCATGGACCGCCGGGCAGCGGCCAGGGACGGTGTTTCAGGTCATCGTTGGGCGCAACACCGTCCGTCGGGCCGTCGTTCGTCGGGCTGTCCTCCCTTTGACGCTCACTTTTCGCCATCAATGTTCGCACCCGGCGCGATTAGCGTCCTCCGCTCGACAATCCAGCAAACTAAATATACCTTTGCAGGGCGCTGGCGAATCGAATTCTTAGATTACGAATCTAACGAATGCGCCGATATACCAAGCGGCATCGCGTGTGGGCACCAACGCGAGAGCATTTCCCAAATTAGACAAACTTTCAAGGAGAACAACATGGATCGCAAAGCTACAGCAGTCTGGACCGGGGGCATCAAGGACGGCCGAGGAACTCTAACCACCGATAGCGGCACGCTGAAACAGACGCAATATTCCTTCAGTTCGCGTTTTGAGAGTGGCGTGGGCACCAATCCCGAAGAACTGCTCGCCGCGGCGCACGCGGGCTGTTTCACCATGGCGCTTTCCGGGCAACTCGGCGCAGCGGGCATGACCGCCGAAAAACTCGAAACCACCGCCACCATTACGCTGGCCAAAGACGGCGAAGGCTTCTCCATCACCAAGAGTCACCTGAATCTCATCGCCAAGATTCCCGGAGCGGATCAAGCCAAATTCGACACTGCGGTCAAGAACGCGGAACTCGGCTGCCCGGTTTCTAAGCTTTTCAAAGCCGAAATCACCGTTAGCGCGCATCTGCAAGCCTGATCGCCAAGCGTTCGCCCATTCTCAGCCATGAATACTGTGTCGCACATGATTCCCGAACCCGGCGTGTTCCTGCTGGGCGTCGCCTTGTTTATGTTTGTGATTTGGGACGCCTTCGAAGCCATTATTTTGCCGCGCCGGGTCACCCGCAAGTTTCGCTTCACACGTTTTTTCTATCGCACCTCGTGGCGCCTGTGGACGCTGATAATCAGCGTAGTCCATGCTCCCAAGCGCCGCGAAACATTGCTGGGGTTTTACGGTCCCATGTCCCTGCTGGTGCTGGTGGGCGTATGGGCCGTCGGTCTGGTTTTGAGTTTCGGCCTGATGCAATTCGGCGCGGGCTCCGCGGTGCTGATCAACAACGGCCCGTCCGGTTTCAATACCGACATGTATCTCAGCGGCACCACGTTTTTCACGCTGGGACTTGGCGATGTGCTTCCGCGTTCCGGGCTGGCGCGCTTTCTGGTGGTTACGGAAGCGGGCTTCGGCTTTGGATTTCTCGCCGCCATCATCGGGTATCTGCCGTTTATCTATGGCTCGTTCGCGACCCGCGAAACAAATATCTCGCTGCTCGATTCCCGCGCGGGAACGCCACCTACGGCGGGTGAACTGCTGCGCCGTCACAGCTACCCGCACGGCCTGGAAGCGCTTGCCATTCTTTTGAAAGACTGGGAACGCTGGAGCGCCGAGCTGATGGAGAGCCATCTCTCCTATCCGGTTCTGGCGTATTTCCGCTCGCAGCATGACAACCAATCCTGGGTGGCCTCGCTTACTTCGATCCTGGATACTTGCGCGCTGGTCATCGTCGGCATCGACGGCGCTTGCGAGAAACAAGCGGAGCTGACCTTCGCCATCGCGCGGCACGCGGTGGCGGATCTGGCGCAAGTTTTCGGCACCTCGCCGGTTCCGCTGCCGCAAGACCGCCTGACCCCGGAGAATCTCCGTCACATCCGCGACGTCCTGGCGGAGCGCGGCCTGAAGCTACGCGACGGTGAAGCTGCCGATCAAAAGCTCACCAAGCTGCGCAACATGTATGAGCCGTACATCTATTCCCTGGGAACGTATTTGCGTCAGCCGCTGCCGCCGTGGATTCCACTGAAAAAAGGAAAAGACAATTGGCAGACCACGGCCTGGGCGGAAGTCATGGGACAAGTGGAGAAGAGCGCCGCTGCAGTGACGCTGGACGACCACTTCTAGCCGATTTTCAGCCGCACGGTTTTTGTGCAAAGGTTTTTGTAGAAGGTTTTCTAGCGCCGCCCTTTAGGGCGGCATCTTCTCGCCAGCAGGAGCCACAACATGAAAGCCATCCGTGTCCACAAATTTGGCGGTTCCGAAGAATTGAAGCTTGAAGAAATCCCAACACCCCAACCCGCCGCGGGCCAGGTGCTGGTGCGCATCCACGCCGCGGGCGTCAATCCTTACGACACCTACATGCGCGCGGGCACGTACGCCGTCAAACCGCCTCTGCCGTACACGCCGGGCTCGGATGCCGCCGGCGTAATTGAAGCCATCGGCGAGGGCATTAAGAAAGTGAAGGTCGGCGACCGCGTGTACACCGCCAGAACTATTACTGGTGCCTACGCGGAATACGCACTGGCCCTAGAGGAACAGGTGTTTTGCCTGCCAGAGAAAATCAACTTTGCGCAAGGCGCCGGAGTTTGGGTGCCCTACGGCACGGCGTACCACGCACTGTTCCATTCCGCGCAAGCGCATGCATCGGAAACGGTTTTAGTGCACGGCGCCAGCGGTGGCGTGGGCACTGCTACGTTGCAACTGGCTCGCGCTGCTGGCCTCACGGTTTTCGGAACAGCCGGCACCGCTAAGGGCCTGGAACTTGCCACGCGCGAAGGCGCGCACCGTGTTTTCGATCACGCCAAGCCGGGCTATGCGGAACAGATCATGGAAGCCAGCGAAGGACGCGGCGTCGACATCGTCGTTGAAATGCTCGCCAACGTAAATCTGCCTGGCGACATGAAAATGCTGGCCACCAACGGCCGCATCATCGTGGTCGGCAATCGCGGCGAAGTCACCATCAACGCCCGTGAACTGATGAGCCGCCGCGCGGCGGTTCGCGGATTCACGCTGTGGGCGCTCACCGCCGCGGAAACCGCGGATATTCACGCGGGCCTTGGCGCCGGAATGGAAAACGGCACGCTGCGTCCGATCGTGGGGAAAGAAATTCCCCTTGTCGAAGCTCCGCGCGCGCATCGGGAGGTTCTGGAGCCCGGCGCGCATGGGAAGATTGTTTTAATTCCCTAATCTGACGCGACTTGCCGGGCCGCCGAAAATAAGGGCCACGCCGCCCGCGCGGCTCATTTATACCTTATAATTCCCACTCGCCAAGGCCGCCGCACTTCTTCGTCTTAGCGGCCGGGCGCGATATAAACCGTGCTACTTTTCAACCTTTTCGCCATGCTGCTCGCCGCGCAAGGCGGCCTCGGCCACTACTGGCGCAAGATCACCGACCGCACCTTCAGCGGCATGTACCACGCCAACGCCTTCGACCTGGCGATGATGATCCCCTATTTCATCGTGCTTTTCGTGCTCGCGGCGTATGGCTTGCACCGCTATTGGCTGGTCTACGAATATTTCGCGTACGCTAAAAACGTCCCGGCGGCGCCGCCGCCCGTTGCGCAATGGCCGCGGGTCACCGTTCAGCTTCCCATCTTTAACGAGCGCTACGTGATCGAGCGGCTCATCGACGCCATTTCGCGTTTCGATTATCCGCGCGAGTTGCTGGATGTTCAGGTGCTCGACGACTCCACCGACGAAACCCGCCAGGTGGCCAGCGATTGCGTGGACCGCTATGCCGCGCAGGGTTTACCCATCACGTACATCCACCGCACCAATCGCGAAGGGTTTAAAGCTGGCGCGTTGGAAAACGGCTTGCGCACCAGCAAAGGCGAGTTCGTAGCCATCTTCGATGCGGACTTTGTGCCTGAACCGGATTTTCTGAGCCGCACCATTCCGTATTTCATGAACCCTGAGGGCGGACCTGGAATCGGCATGGTGCAGACGCGCTGGACGTACCTCAACTCCGATTACTCACTACTGACCAACGTGGAAACCATTCTGCTGGACGGGCATTTCGTCGTTGAACATGGCGCGCGTTCGCGGCGCGGCACGTTTTTTAATTTCAACGGCACGGCCGGCGTGTGGCGGCGCATCGCCATCGATCAAGCCGGCGGCTGGCAGCACGATACGCTCACCGAAGACACCGACCTTTCTTATCGCGCGCAATTAAAAGGCTGGAAATTTCTCTATCTACCGCAAATTGCTTGCGCGTCGGAACTTCCCGTGGATATGAACGGCTTCAAAGCACAGCAAGCGCGTTGGGCCAAGGGTTTGATGCAGACCGCGAAAAAAATTCTGCCGAGAGTTTTTCGCGCGAATGTTCCGTGGCACGTCAAGGCCGAAGCTTTTTTTCACCTCACCGCCAATATTTCCTACCCGCTGATGGTGATTCTTTCCACCATGCTGCTGCCCGCCATGATCGTGCGTTTCTACCAGGGCTGGTTTCAAATGCTGCTCATCGACCTGCCGCTATTTCTGGCGTCCACGTGCTCCATCTCCAGTTTTTATCTGGTCTCGCAACGCGAACTCCGCCCTAAGACTTGGTGGCGCACCTTTTTATATTTACCGTTCGTGATGGCCACGGGCATTGGAATTTCCATACGCAACGCGCAAGCGGTGATCGAAGCCATTATCGGCAAGAAGTCGGACTTCGCGCGCACGCCAAAATTTAATATCGCGGGGAAAGCCGGAAGTTTTGCGAAGAAATCCTATCGCAACAAAGCCGGCTGGATCGCCTATGCCGAGGTACTCCTGGGTTTGTACTTCGCAGCTACGGTAGTTTATTCCGTCCTGCGGGAGAATTACGCCACCGTGCCGTTCCTGCTGCTCTTCGTGTGGGGTTACCTGTACACGGGATTTATGTCGTTGAGTCAGGTGTACTTCACCAATCTGCGCTTCGGGCGGACCGCTATTCCGCCGGCTGAAATGCGCCCTGCGGCCACTGGAGCGCCGGGATTTTGAGTCTGTAGGCCACCTTCTGCACGTGCAGCAATTTCATATCATACTGAGCGCAAATGGGTTAAATGGCGATTATGCACTTGACACAGATACGGTAATGCGCTAGACTTTGCGCATTATGAACCTCATAGACGTAACCCGTCAATTCGCCACTGAAGAGAAATGCCTCGAATACATCGAAAAGATGCGCTGGCCGCATGGCGTTGGCTGCATCCACTGTGGCGTGATGAACGTGTCGAAGATTACCCGCGAGACGGTAGGCGCGAACAAGCGCGGCACGATCTACCAGTGCTTAGAGAAGGGCTGCGGGAAGCAATTCAGCGCCACTAGCGGCACGATCTTTAACGATACGCATCTCCCGCTCACCAAATGGATGATGGCGATTGCGATGATCTGTGAGGCTAAGAAGGGCATCTCTGCGAAACAAGTACAGCGGCACATCGGCGTGAATTACCGGACCGCTTGGCACCTGTGCCACCGCATCCGCGCAGCGATGAAAGACGGCGGCTTGCTGACTGGCGTTGTGGAAGCCGACGAAACGTACCTCACTCCCAAGAAGCCGCGCAAGGGCAAGCCGTACGTCAAGAAAGAGAAGCGCGATATCGTGCTCGGAATGGTAGAGCGTGGCGGGCGATTGCGCCTTGTTCCCATCGCAGACGCCAAGATGGAAATAATCGAACCCATGCTAGAGAAGCATATTTCGCCGGATGCCACGCTCCAGACGGACGGCCATCCCACCTACGCAATAATCAGCCAGCGCAAATGGACTGGACGCCACCGCGTCATCGATCACACGCGCAGCTACGTGAACGGCGACATTCACGCCAACACGATTGAGAATGCGTTCTCCCTGCTCAAGCGCGGCGTCTACGGCACGTTCCACAAGGTTTCGATAAAGCACCTTGGCCGCTACTGCGATGAGTTTTCGTTTCGGTTCAATCGGCGGGATGAGCAAAAGCAGATGTTTGATTCAACGCTGAAAAATATCGTGAACGAAAAAGCGCTGCCCTACGCAAAGCTCACGGCCTCGCCTGTATCAGAGGCTTAGATATGCGCCTGCCGAGCGTTTTTATTTTCTTGCGAGGCTCGGGCTTGGTGCTGAGGAGTTTCGCCAGAGCTGCGTCGAATTTCTCTTTTTCGACTTTCATGTCGCGATGTTATCATAATTGGCGGGTCCGGAAGGATTCGGACCTCCGGAACGTGCGTTAACACGTTCTCCACGATTATAAATCGGGTGCAATAAACCACTCTGCCACGGACCCGCAGTAAAGGGAGGAGAGCAGCCAAAAGCCGCTCTCCTCTTGGCCTTTCAGGAGCAACGATCCCTTATTTCTTGTTGGTGGCCCGCGAATATGGTATAAATACATGTGGAGCGTCTCCTGTCGGGGTTGCTTCAAATTGGTCGCGCCTGAGAGGGTTGATCTCTCGCCTCCGGGGTCAAGGCCCGGCGGTCTACGTTAACCTAAGGCGCGCAAGTACTGAGAGCGGCCAGCCAATTTCTTAACCGAGTTAGCTGGCCGCTTTTGTTTCTGCTGTCCGAACCTTCCAGACATTGTTTCCTACGTTCTCGAACAATTGGCCGTTTCTGTGCAAATAAACGTACAAGGCTTTCTCCCTCTTTTTGGCGTCCGCTGAGTCTCCTGTCCAACCGATCTGCTGCATCTTCTCAAGCAGTTTTCGCAAATGCAGCGGTCCCTGCTTTCGCAAAACTTCAAGCGCGGCAGCGGAAGTATTGGGCTTGGCTACGTTGCTTATGGGCTGGGGCTGATTCACATGCTTTGCAGTCGATGTGTCCAAACGCTCAGCCAACATGAGAAATTGTTCGAGCAGCATTTTGCGATTCATCAATGCCGCGTGCTCTTTCAGCTTCACCTCCAGTTCTGTTATCTCTTTTCGGGCCTGCTCGACGGTCATAGGCATCGGGAGAACCCCCCTTCAACAAACACTCTACATGTAGAAGGCACATCGTGTCAAATTTGTGTGTGCGTAGGTACCAAAAAAACTAAAGTACTAGGACTGGAACTGAAGTATATACTCACGGAGGTGGCTTGCGCGACACTTCATTGTGTTATACGCTCAGTGTGAAAAACGGTGCAGCTAGCCCAACGATGATTCGCCCGGACTCCAGCCCATGAGCGAAATAACCAATTCCCAGCAAGAAACACAAAATGGACAGCACAAAGAGCATTACCTTCGTCGCTATATTTGGAATCCCCTGTTTAAGGACAAAGGGGTAATGTGGACCGCCGTGTTCACTGGAATACTGACTCTCTTCACTTATCAACTCTACCGCGTAGCTGACTTGACCGACGAGACCCATCGTGCTAACGCGCGGGCTTTTCTTAGTCTCGCTGGCCCCGTACTCGGACCAAGATATACCGCTCCTCCTGATGAGTGGATCGGCCAAGAATTTTCTTTGAACTGGGTCAACAGTGGCACTACCCCCGCCAGAAACGTAATTTTCCAGTCCAGCGTAGAAGCATGGCCCAACGATCTCCCGGCCGAGTTCTCCTACGCTGACAACAGGGCCAGCAGAGTGAACGGCATTGTTGGACCTAAAGCGGTATATGGAACTCTCGCCCATGTCTCGAAAGCTGATTTGGTATCGACGTGGCAGAGTAAGTCCCATTTGTTTTTTTGGGGCAGTGTTGTCTACAAGGATATTTTCCCGGGAGACCCAGATAGGCTCACAGAATTTTGCCTCGAAATGACGCACCTCACTATCAATAACGCCAAGGATATTCTCGAACCGAATGCTGCGTTGATCGGCTTCCAATGGCAGTCCTGCAAGGCACACAACTGCTATGATGAGGACTGCAAAGACTATTCCGCCAAAGTTAAGGAACTGCAAGCCGAATAAGCCTGCCCTGTCACGGCAGCTCATACTGGACTCCAAGGGCAATCTGTGTCAAGTGCATAATCGCCGTTAAAGTCGATTGTTTTCAGTATGTTGCGCAAGTGCTCATTCTGCACAGGTTACGCCGGTTTTTTGTTTGTTATTTAGTTACCCTACGTCATTCCGGGGCCATCTTATTGTGGCGCGGAAAAACCGTGCGAATCTAAAGATTCGCCACTACGCGAATGATTACGATTTCTGATTGGGAGCCGACGCGCAGCGGCGGACCCCAGGTGCCCGCGCCGCAGGAGGTATACACCTGCAGGCCGCCGATCCGGCTCAGCCCATAAACAAACTGCCGATAGATTCGCGCGGTGATCCAGGTGAACGGGAAATATTGCCCGCGATGAGTGTGTCCGGAAACTTGCAGAGATATTCCCGCTTCCTCGGCCAACTGCGGGCGGTCCGGCGCATGCGTCATCAAAATACTGGCACGGCGACGATCGATGCCCATCTTTGCCAGCACGGAACGGAAGTGCTCGGTGTGCGTGGCATGTTTGTAGGGCACGCCGATTAGTTGCAATCCATCCACATCCACATTTTCATTGTCCAGCACGCGGACGCCGGTTTTCGCAATGGCCGCCAGAAACGCGGCCGGGCTGGAAAATTCTTCGTGATTTCCTTCGGCGAAGAATGCGCCCAACGGCGTCAGCGAATCCTGAAACAATTCTGCCAGCGGAGCGGCCGCGCGCTCGGCATCTAGCGGCGTGCCATCGAATAGATCGCCGGAGATAAGCACCATTGCGGGCTTCTCGCGCAGAATTTTTCGCACAATTCGGCTCGTAAAGCGCGCACCGCGCACGTTGCCGAGATGTAAATCGCTCACCAGCGCAATCGTTCGACCGTGCCAGGACGCGGGCAATCCCGCGAGTTGCACGGTGATGCGCTTCACTCGCGTCCACGCGGCGTTCACCACACCATAAGCGCTGGTGACCAACGCCAGTCCGAACAGAATTTCTGCCAATGCACGCGGCGAGAAATTTACTTTTGCTATGGATAGCGCGGCGTAAGCAAGCCACCACGCGCACGCGGCCATGAATAAATAGCTAAACGTTCCCAGCCACACGGCGCTTACCTTATAGAGCGTGCGGACGGCCACGTTGTAATAGCGGAAGGCCAAGAGGGAGGCTCCCAGAAAGCAGATGGACAAAACCGCCAGGGCGCTTGCCAAATTAAACTGAACGGACCGATCCGCAATGCCCAAGGCAAACACCAGCGTCTCGAACAAAAAATAATGTCCCAGAAATAAGATGGTTTGAAACACCGAAAGGAAAACCGCGAATCTTTTGAGCACCCAGCTGGCTCCCGACGAATCGAAGAAAAGTCACAACACGGCGACTCCTCAGCCTATCACGCTGCTATTCGTGACACCCAAACCGCCGGACACGTTCCAGCCTTAGCTGGCGAAAGGAACACTGCAGAATATTTCCGTTCCACCCCGGGGTTTCGACCGGATCTCCATCGTCCCTCCTACCAGAGTCAGCCGTTCGCGCATGCTGATGAGGCCGAGGCCCCGTTGGTTCGTAGCAGTTTCGGGAGCAAAGCCCACGCCATCATCGCGAACCGACAGATGAATGGCGCCCGGCATTTTCACCAATTGCACTGCGAACTGCCTGGCTTGGCTGTGCTTCACGCCGTTGCTTAAAGCCGCTTGCGCAACGCGGAACAGACAAAGGGAAATATCCTTGGGCAATTGGCGAGGCAGGTCTTTTCCCACGAAATCTATTTTCACTTTGTAGAATCTGGCGAATTCCTGGCACAAACTTCGCACTGCGACGTTTAAGCCTAGCAGCTCAAGTTTTGAAGAATGCAACTCCTGCGATATTGCTCCGACGTCCGTCGAAATTTCCGAGACACGTTTCTGTAACTTCTTTATGTGCCTCCGTACTTTTGCAGATGATCCGAGAAGTAATCCGTCGAGGTTCGCCAGGCCAATCCCCACTATGGCAAGTTGTTGGCCGATGTCGTCGTGAAGCTCCCTTCCGATGCGCGTACGTTCCTGCTCTTGGGCTTCGATCAGGCGTCCGCCAACCTTTGCCAATTCATCTTGCGCACTCTTGCGCTCGGTGATGTCCGCGGTCATGCCCACTAGCCGGATCATTTTCCCGGCCTTGTCAAACGTGGCCTGCCCGCTCTCTTGCAGCCACAACATCGTGCCGTCCGGGCGATACCTGCGATACTCCGTTCGGTAGTCCGGGACCGCTGGCGTCAAAGAGGTAGCCAGCTCCCAGACCTTGTCTCGATCATCAGGATGGACGAAATTGAAATAGTCTTTCCCGACGCCGTCGGTGGTCGCGCCGTTCAAACCGAGAATGTCCACGCTTTCTGCAGAGCGCAGCACCAGATCCGTGGCGGGATCCCATTCCCAGGCGTACATGCGGCCCACGGCGGCGGCCACGCGCAGGCGTTCTTCGCTCCTGCGTAACGCTTTCTGGGCTTGCAAAATGTCCGTTACATCGTGCGCCGCGCCGCGCACAAAACGAGCTTGCGTCCCGTCACTCTTTACCGTGCTGGTGAACCGCCAAATCCGCGTCTCCCCGCTCTTGGTCAGCAGCCGAAGATAGCCTTTGAAGACACTTTGCGTGCGGATCGCGACGAGAAAGGCATCGAATTCAAGGTGACTCTGGGGGCTTAGGAACTGACGTATGTTGCGGTTGACGAGTTCGTGGGGTTCATAGCCGAGGGTGCGTGCGGAGGCGAGGTTGACGGATAAGATCACCCCGTCGAAATCGTGCGTGCAAATTAAGTCGAAGCTGTTTTCAACTAAGTCGCGGTAGTGCTCCTCGTTTTCTTGGAATGCGGCCTCACGCAACGCGGGGACTTCTGCTTTTTTGAGAAGGGCTCGGCTAGCTCGAGAAGTGCGCTTGGAAGTCTTGGTGAGATCGAGATTGGCCATTTGGGTTCAACTTCCATGGAGGCGCGTCCGGTGGTGGATGATCGCTACACAAATTCCAAGCCCACTTCTCCCTCCTGCTTGGTTCCTACCTTGCCGACCCATACCACGCTGCAGCGCTGCGGCGTAGGCATTTCGTCATCGAGGCTAACTTCCACTATTTGCCCGCGCCGCACGTCAAACCTTCCGCGCAGCCGGAAACCCTCTTTCGAAGAATCGAGGACCAGACAGGGGAGCCTTCTCGGTCTGCGGTCCAGATTGACGATCAGGCTCGCGCGCTGCTTCAAGGGCACACGCTTCGAGCGGCGATTTTTGTGGGCCGGTAAGCTGGGCATTTCTTTCACGTCCTGCGTCTGGGAGTAGTGATGGTACGCCAGGACCGGTTCCATTAGAAAGTGCTGAATAATGCACTGACTGCGTGTGGAGGCGAGCCTTTCCATGCGTGACAGACTCCGAGGTTTGGCCCTCGGAACGCTTGGTAGAAGAACGAGCCATGTCTTGTAGCGCCAACTGTAGGCCTTAAAGGGCGCAATATCGCTGGGTTCGCAAGGCTTTAGCTCGGAGACCGGCAAGGATGTCGGCGCGCGGGGATGGACGGATATAGTTCCAAGTCCGTCACCGCCAAAGCGATCGAAATAGAAATTGCCCGGGTGATGACTGCGCAAGAGCAGGAACAGAGACACGAAGTTTGCCAGTAGGATATGAGACGTATTGAAGTCCCACCTTTTTTCTGACACTTGATCTGTGCCCTGCGAGCGCTGACGTTTCGATGCCGATTTCGCTCCGCTCGCCGCTTCCTATACAATTTCAGGAAACGGATTGGCTTGAAACGAGGAGGTCGATTGAGTTCTGTGCGCTATGGTTGCGTCTGCAAAATTGTCACATTATTTCTGCTGGGCGCTGTCGCCGCCTCGCCGGGCTTGGCGCAGCAACGCCGCGAACGCGAACCGAATAGCGTGTACGCCGAACGCCGCGCCAAGCTTGCGGCGCAGATCGACGGCCCCATCCTGCTTTGGGGCTACACCGGCCGGGAAGAGGTTTCCGAAGCTTACGTTTTTGCGCAGGAAGAAAATTTCTACTACCTCACCGGGCACAATGAGGAAGGCGCGGGCCTGATCATTTTCCCGGCTAAACACGCGCCTGCGGCGCCAACGGATCTACCGACGGAAATCTTGTTTCTGCCGGCCAAGGATCCGGCCAAGGAAAAATGGAATGGCGTGCGCATGTCTCCCAGCGATCCGGGAATCGAAGCTCGGACCGGTTTCGCGTCGGTGCAGAATTTTTCTGGGATGCGCGCCGTTATCGAGCATTTGGCGCCATCGTACGCGAACTTCTACACGATCCTGCCGTACGAGAAGGAAGAGGGCGGGTATCCGCACGAAAAACAGGTGGTGGACTGGCTGGAGCTGGTGTTACCGCAAGCTAAATTAAAGGATATTCGCGCCAGCATCGAAACGCTCCGACAGATCAAATCGCCCGGTGAACTGGAATTTCTGCAACAGGCCATCGACCTTTCTCTCGACGCTCATATCGCCGCTTTCAAAATGATGCGGCCGGGGCTTTTTGAATATCAGATCGCGGCCAAAATGGTGGAGGTTCACGCCATGGGCGGTTCCGAGGCGGAGGGCTACGCTCCCATCGTTGGCGCGGGGCCGAACTCCACGGCCTTGCACTACGACAAGCTGGCGCGAAAAATTGAGGATGGCGACATTGTGGTGATGGATGTTGGCGCGCAGTACTCCGGCTATTCCGCCGATATTACGCGGACTATTCCGGCCAACGGGAAGTTCACGCCGCGCCAGCGCGAAATTTATGAGATTGTGCTGGGAGCGCAAAACGCGGCGCTGGCGGCGATGAAGCCCGGCGAGGACGTGTGCCGCAAGGGCAACAAAAGCGCCTATCGCATCGCCTACGACTACATCAATTCCCACGGGAAAGATTTGCATGGCAAGCCACTGGGGCAATACTTCATTCACGGGTTGAGCCACAACATCGGGCTGAACGTTCACGATCCGGGCTCGGCGTGCGAACCGCTGCGGCCGGGCATGGTGGTCACCAACGAACCGGGGATTTATATTCCAGAAGAGAATCTCGGGGTGCGCATTGAGGACGATGTTTTGATCACGGAAACGGGCAACAAACTGCTCAGCGCGCGCTTGCCGCGTTCGCCCGACGAAATCGAACAGATTATGGCGGCGCACGTCGAAGAGGTGCCCAGCCAGCATTGACCGCGCGGAATGCGGCCATTTATACTGTAGGTTCGCGTTTGACGAAGAATTTTCGTCGGCGTGCCTCGAGTCATTCCGTTTGCTTTAACGTGGGACAGCTGTTGCCCGCTGCGCCGGAATTTCCGAAATCAATACAATTGCGTCAGGGAGCTGACGGCCGCCGAGCGGCCGCACTAAATCATGAGTACTGTCAAAGCAACGCAACTTCGTCCCGGCATGGTGGTGCAGCACGAGGGGCAGCTGTTCACGGTGTTCAGCGTCGACCACCGCACGCCGGGCAACAAACGCGGATCGATGCAGACCAAGATGAAAAATCTGCGCACTGGGGTAATGATCGATTACCGGTTTCGCGCGGAAGAGTTCGTGGACCGCGCGATCCTAGATGAGATCGAATTCGAGTACTTGTATAACGAGGGCGACGATTTTCATTTCATGAATACGGAAACGTACGAGCAGATGCAGATGACGCGCGACGAACTGGGCGAAACGGTGTTTTACCTGATTCCCAACACGACCGTGAAAATCGAGTTTTTCGAGGAAAAGCCTATCGGCGTGGACTTGCCGGATACCATGGAATTGCGGGTGGTGCAGACCGAACCGACGCTGCAAAAGGCCACAGCCAGCGCGGTGATGAAGCCGGCAACGCTGGAAACGGGATTGATTGTGAACGTGCCGCCGTTCGTCAACGAAGGCGATCGCATCAAGGTGGACACCACGGAAGCGCGCTACGTGCAGCGCGTCGAGTAAGTGAGGCATAGCGCGGCGCGGCACCCGACTTGACAGCGGGTTTGCATCACGCCGCCTACTGGAAAATTAGTTGTTTGCTTTACGGGCGGTTTGATGGATGATGATTTTTCGAGTTTCCGCCTCCGCAGCTAATTTCAGCGCAAGCCGAGATTAGAAGAGGCAAGAGCACAAGGCGCCGGTCAGGTTTTCTGACCGGCGCTTTTTGTTTTTTTGGTTGGCAAATTTGTTGCGGCGACTCTGTTTCTGAGGAAAAGACCCGCACAGGCAGGAGTGCCTGTGCTACTAAAGCACAGCTAGTCGGCGGAACTGGATTTTGTGGCGGGGATCGGGAAGACGCGCGCGAAGATCGCGTCCACGTAACGGAGTTGGCGCTGCAAATCGAAAGCGTGGGCTAGCGCGGCGGCGTCCAGATATTTTGTGATGCGCGGATCCTTGGCGACGAGTTCGCTGAAGTTCCCTTCCGATTCCCACGCGGTCATGGCGTTTTCCTGCACGGCTTTGTAGGCATCGTCGTGCGGCATGCCTTTTTCCACCAGGTCCTGCAACAGCTGGCCGGAATAAACCAAGCCGTGCGTAGATTCCAGATTGCGCAGCATGCGCGCGGGAAAAACACGCATATCGCCCACCAGCGTGGTCATTTTGGCGAGCATGTAGTCCACCAGAATGGTGGAATCGGGAAGAATAATGCGCTCGACGGAGCTGTGTGAAATATCGCGCTCGTGCCAGAGGGCGATATTTTCGTGAGCGACCAGCATATTGGAGCGCACCACGCGGGCAAGGCCGCAGATTTGTTCACAGGTAACGGGATTGCGTTTATGCGGCATGGCGCTGCTGCCGCGCTGCTCGCCGCCGAAATGTTCTTCGGCTTCGCGCACTTCGGTGCGTTGAAGATGGCGGATTTCCAGAGCAATTTTTTCGAGCAACGCGGCGATGAGTGCTAGCGAACTTAAATATTGCGCGTGGCGATCCCGCTGAATCACTTGCGAGGCGACCGGCGCCGCGGTGAGACCGAGCCGTTTACAGATTTTTTCTTCGATTTCCGGGCCGAGGTGTGAGGCGTTGCCAACGGCACCGGAAATTTTCCCAACAGCCATTTGCGCGGTGGCGTCTCGGAAGCGCGCGATGTTGCGCTGATTTTCCGCGAACCAATTGGCGATTTTAAGGCCAAAGGTGATGGGCTCGGCGTGCACGCCGTGGGTGCGACCGATTTGCGGGGTGTGCTGATATTCGTGGGCGCGGAGATCGAGAACTTCGCCGAAGATGACGAGGGCGCGTTCAATGATCAGCGAAGCATCGCGGACTTGCAGAGCTTGCGCGGTATCGACGACATCGTTGGAGGTCATGCCATAGTGCAGCCAGCGGGCAACGGCGGGGTCTCCGATCGATTCGCCGACGGCCATGGTGAAGGCGATTACGTCGTGTTTTACGCGGGCTTCGAGTTCGTGGATGCGAGCGACGTCAACCTTGGCCCGGGTGCGGATGGCGGCAGCGGCTTCTTTGGGAACCTGGCCCGCTTCGGCAAGCGTTTCCGTGGCGGCTAATTCGACGTCCAGCCACTTGGCGAATTTGTTCTGGTCGCTCCAGATGCGGCCCATGGCTTCGCGGGTATAACGTGGAATCACTTCTGGTGCCTCCAGTGGGACTACCTCAATGATACGGTAAATCGGGATTGTCGTCCTGCTATGGGTTAGCTGAAAAAGCTTGTGGGAACGGGTGCGTTGGAGGCTGACGCCCGGGCAAGCTCGAGCGCAGCATGCTGCGCCACTACAAACGCGTAAACGGCGACCGAGTCCGCGCGGGCACGGCATGCCGAGCCCCTACAAAGACTTGCGCAAGGGAACCTAACCGCGGGGTGGAAATACTGTCTAAGGATGCGGATGACGGAAAGAACGGGTAGCCCACTGGAGGGTGACGCCGGGGCCATCGAGCGGACGCTCGCGGGCGACCGGGATGCTTATCGTGTGCTTGTGGAGCGACACAGCGCGAGCGTGTTCCGGCTGGCGTACCGGCTTACCGGCAACCAGCACGATGCGGAAGAAGTGGTGCAGGAGGCGTTTTTGCGGGCGTATCAAAAATTAGAACAATTTGAGGCGCGCGCGAATTTCGGGACGTGGGTGTACCGCATCGCGGCGAATTACTCGATCGACCGGATGCGGCAGAAACGAACCGAAGATGCGCGACGTGAAGAACCCAGCAGCCGTGCGCCGGAAAGCGTGGAGAGAAGCGTGATGAATTTGGTGCCGGATGGAAGGCCTTCTCCGGAACGGCTGGCGCAAAACGTGGAATTGCGAAAACAGCTTGCACGGGCGTTGGACTCGCTGACGCAGGCGGAGCGGACGGCGTTCGTGATGCGCCACTGGCACGGCTGCGGCATCGAGGAGATCGCAGCGGCGCTGGAATCCAATTCGGGGGCGACGAAGAATACGGTTTTTCGAGCGGTGCAGAAGTTGCGAACTCTGCTGGCACCGGTGGTGGGTCAGGCCGCAGGAGCACGAGCGATGGGAAGCAAGGGTGTTGCGTGATGGAGACGGTGCGATGAGGACGGCGCGATGACACATCCGAGCGGAGAAGAGTTGATCGCATATCGCGAAGGCGAAGCTGCGGAGAGCGCGGCGGTTGCGGAACACCTGCGGGAGTGCGATGGGTGCCGCGCGAAGTTTGCGCGGTTGAACGAGGAACTTACGGCGTTGTTTGCGGCATTGGACACGCTGGAGGTGCCGGATCCAGGCGGCGACTACGGGCAGCGCGTGTGGAAAGAGGTCGCGCCGAAGCTGCAGCCGAAGTTGCAGCCGCTGCGGGGCGACGCGAGCAGGGACGTCGAGCGCGTGCGATGGCGGCAGGGACTTTTTGCAGGTCAACTTTTCGGAGAAGGGCTTTTTACACCTCGACGATTTGCGGCGTTTGCGGGTGTGGCGGCGTTGGTGGTGGTGGCGTTTTTTGCGGGACGAGGAGTGCGCCGCCCGGATGTGCCCGTCGCCAACAATAGCCCCGTAAACATGCGGGAAAAAGTACTGCTGCTGGCGGTGGGCGAACATCTGGGGCGTTCGGAAATGATGTTGACGGAGCTTTCCAACACCGAAGGGAAAAAGAGCGGAGCGCAGTTGATCGATATTTCCATAGAGCAGAAGCGCGCGGAAGACTTGCTGTCGGAAAACCGCTTGTACCGGCAGACGGCGATGGAATTGGGCGACGGCCGGATTGCGAACGTGCTGGACGATTTAGAGCGCGTGCTGCTGGATGTGGCGCACAGCCCGGACGAGGTGAACGGGGCGCAGTTGCAGGCCATCCGGGAACGCATTGAGACGGGCGGAATTTTGTTTAAGGTGCGCGTGGTGGGTGAGGAACTGGAAGAGCGGCAACGAGCGACTCCGGCAGAGAGCGGCAAATTACAAAACAACAGGAAGAAGGTATGAGCATGCGCAATTCGTGGAGCAAAAACGGCAGTTGGATGGCGGCGGGGATGTTTTTCTTGGCGGGAGCGCTCACGCCATCGTTGCATGCCGCGCCGGCAGGAATGCAATCGGTGGAACATACCACCGAGGAGTCGGAAGCGGGGCTACACGCCCAGGCGAGCACGGAGGAACGCGCGCAAGAAGCACGCGACCGCGAAGCGGAAAAACGCGAGCGGGCGCAGGAACGCGCGGACCATCTGCAGGACGTGTATGACAGCGGGCGCGAGGCGCTGGATGAAGATCGCTTTGACCGAGCGGAAGAAAGGTTCGGCGAGGTAGCGAAAATGAACGCGGCGCTGGCGGACGCGGCGCTGTACTGGAAGGCATACGCGGAAAATAAGTTGGGAAAGCGCGAAGCAGCGCTGGCCACGATCGCGGACTTAAAGCAGCGCTTTCCGCAGAGCCACTGGCAGAAAGATGCCGGAGCGCTGGAGATCGAGGTGCGGCAATCGTCTGGGCAACCGGCGAAGCCAGAGAATCAGAGCGACGACGAACTCAAGATGCTGGCGATTCAGGGGCTGATGAACAGCGATCCGGAACGGGCGATGCCGCTGCTGGAAAAGGTCCTGAATGGCTCTGGAACACCCAAGGAAAAATCACGCGCGATGTTTGTGATGGCGCAGAGCGGGTCGCCACAAGCGCGGGAAATACTGGGGAAAATTGCGCGGGGCCAGAGTAATCCGGACTTGCAGCGGAAAGCCGTGGAATATCTGGCGCTGTTCGGCGGAGCAGAATCGCGCAAGACGCTGGCAGAGGTCTATGCGGCGACCAGCGACACCGCGGTGAAGCGCACGGTGCTAAAGAGTTTCATGATCTCTGGGGACAAGGAGGATCTTTTCACCGCGGCCAAGAATGAAAAGGATCCGGATTTGCGACGCGAGGCGATCCGGCAACTGGGCCTGGTGAAAGGCGACAGCGAGCTGGAGCAGCTGTACCAAGCGGAAACGTCGGTCGAGCTGCGGCGCGATATCTTGCAAGCATTTTTTCTTTCCGGCGACACGACCAGACTTCTACAGGCGGCGCAAAACGAAAGGGATGTAGAACTACGGCGGGCCGCGATTCGCAATTTGGGGCTGGTTGGCGGAGAAAATGCCAGCAGTGCGTTGCAAGCGATCTACAACAAAGAAGCGGACCGCGGGGTACGTGAGGAAGTGCTGAACGCGCTGTTCATAGGGGGAAATGCGAAGGAGCTGGTGGCAATTGCGCGAAATGAAAAAGATCCGGAACTGAAGAAGATGGCGGTGCAAAAACTGTCACTGATGAATTCCAAGGAATCGACGGACTACATGATGGAATTGCTGCAAAAGTGAGGGCGCGATGACAATGGTGCGAATGACGTGGAAGGGCTTGGTGATACAGGCCGGCCTTTGTTTTGCCGCGATGATTTTTCCTGGAAGTTCGCGCGCTGCGCAGGGGCAGACACAGGAGCAGGCGACGGAAAGAGCGCCGCGTCTGATGAACGCCACGCGAGAGACGCAGGTGGTGAACGGTGGTTTGGCCGCTACGGTGCACAGCGTGGAGGAACATGCGGACAAAAGGGAATGGATCGGGTACGGCGTGCCACAGGCGCCGGGAGAACACTCTGCGTGCTGCGGGAATTATGGCAATGGAGTGGGATGCGGCACCTGTCAGCTGGAAGGCGGGAATCGGGGCTTCAGCACCAATGGAAACGATTCCTTGAAACTGGAAGGCACACATCGGTTGGCGGTGCTGCTGCGTGTGGAGGACCACAAGGTGATGCGCGTGCAAGTGGCTTCGGAGGATTGCACCCTGGATGTGGGGAATCTACGCTTTGTGTGGCTCACGAATGTGAAGGCCAGCGATAGTGTGGAGTTGCTGACCGGATATGTGCTCGGCGCGCACTTCGATGAACGCGAACATGATTCGCTGGGCGGCGAAGCACTGACCGCGATTGCATTGCACGCGGACGCGGACCGTGCCTTCGCACAGTTTGTGTCGGCGCAGCAGCCGGAGGAGTTGCGGAAGAAAGCAACTTTCTGGTTGGGGGCGGCGCGCGGCGAAACTGGACTGGCGATGCTGCGGACGATGGCGAAGAGCGACGCGAGCTCGGAGGTGCGCGCGCAGGTGGCGTTTGCCTTGTCGGTGAGCCACGAACCTGGAGCGCTGGATGAGATGATTCGCATGGCGCGCGAGGATCAGAGCGGGCATGTGCGCGGGCAGGCGCTATTTTGGCTCGCGCAGAAGGCGGGAAAGAAGGCCGTGGGCGCGATTAGCAACGCTATTGAAAATGATCCGGAAACGGACGTGAAGAAGAAAGCGGTGTTCGCGTTGAGCCAGTTGCCGAAGGATGAAGGCGTGCCGAAATTGATTCAAGTGGCGGAAACGAACCGGAACGCGGAAGTGCGGAAGCAGGCGATGTTCTGGCTGGGACAATCGAATGATCCGCGGGCTTTGGAGTTTTTTGAAAAAGTGCTGACGCAGTGAAGTAGCTGGTGAGAAATTGCGGCCTACATTGGCTTCCTCGACCCTCGCCCACCGGCAAATCTAAGATCCTTCCCAGACGCCACACGGCTGACTAAGAGGGTCAAGCTCTTTCGCAGACGCGGCACAATCCCCACTGGTGTATGATTTTGCAATCCTTCCGTGCCAGGAGCCCGCACGTTGTTTAGCGAAATAGTAGAGAAGCGCTGGGGCGTTTCTCTGACGATAGTGCTGCTGGTGGCCGCGGCTATCTATTTAACCTGCATCCTTTCCCCCCCCTCGTTGATGGACGATGTCGACGCCGTGGAAGCGCAGATCGCGCGGACAATGCTGACCTCCGGCGACTGGATCACCGCGCGCATTGATGGCGTTTTGTATCTGGAGAAGTCGCCGCTGATTTACTGGGTGATTGCGAGTACCTACAAGATTTTCGGTGTGCATGACTGGTCGGCGCGTATCCCCGTGGCGCTCGCGGCGATCGGGCTGGCGTGGTTGATCGCGGCATTCGGAAAGTGGGCGTTTGGGAAACCGGCGGGATTGTACGCGGGACTGGTGATGGCGACGTGCGTCGGGCTGTGGCTGTTCACGCGCATCTTGATTCCCGATGTGATGCTGACGCTTACGATTGCTCTGGCGATGTGGGCTTTTCTGCGCGCGCTGGATGAGGAGGAGAAGCATCCGCGCGCGTGGGCGTATGTGTTCGCGGCGAGCCTGGGGATCGGTTTTTTGTTGAAGAGTCTGGTCGCGGTGGTGTTTCCCATCGCGGCGGCGCTGCTGTTTCTGCTGTTCACGCGGCAATTGTTCTCGTGGCAGACGTGGAAGCGGCTGCATCCATTTGCTGGAGCGGCGATCGCGCTATTGATCGCGGTTCCGTGGATCGTTCTGGCCACGCTGCGCAATCCGCCGTATTTTGCGTGGACGCTGCAGAGCCAGGCAGGCCACTATCACGGGTTCTTGTGGTTTTATTTCATCAACGAGCAACTGCTGCGCTTTCTGAACATGCGCTATCCGCGCGACTACAACACCGTGCCGCGCGCATGGTTCTGGCTGTTTCACTTGATCTGGCTGTTTCCGTGGAGCGTATATCTTCCGGCATTGGCGAAGCTATCGTTCAAACCCATCGATCGCGCGGGACGGACGCGGTTGCTGGCGCTCTGCTGGACAGGTTTCATCCTGGTTTTCTTTACGTTTTCGACGACGCAGGAATATTATTCCATGCCGTGTTATCCCGCGTTGGCGCTGTTGATTGGGTCGGCGATGGCCGCGGAGACTCCGTGGATCCGGCGAGGCTCTCGAGTACTGGGAGCGATTGCCGGGGGCGCGGCGCTGGCCTGTATCGCGATTGCGTTCCATGTGCGCAATGTGCCCACTCCGGGAGATATTTCCATGGCGCTCTCGCGTAATCCGTCGGCGTACACGCTTTCTCTGGGGCACATGCTGGACCTGACGCTGGATTCCTTTGCGTATCTGCGATTCCCGCTTTATCTGGCGGGCGCGGCGTTCCTGATTGGAGCGCTGGGAAATTTCCTGCGGAAGGGCACCCAAGCGTACCTGCTTACGTGTTTAATGATGGTGATGTTTTTCTTGGCGGCGCGGCAGGCGCTAGTGGTGTTTGATCCGTATCTCTCTTCACGTCCGCTGGCGGACGCGCTGCTGTCCCAGCCGCCCGGGAAACTTATCGTCCAGGGGCACTACTACACATTTTCTTCCGTGCCGTTTTACACGAATACGAGTCCGTTGCTGCTGAACGGCAAGCGACAGAATCTGGATTACGGCGCAGCGGCGCCGGGAGCGCCCGCGGTGTTTCTGACGGATTCGGATTTCGCAACCTTGTGGACCAGCGCTGACCGATATTATTTTGTCGGCTCGCAAAAGGAAGTAAATCGTTTGGAAGCGCTCATCGGCACGGAACGTTTTGCGACGGTCTTAAGCAGCGGGGGCAAACTGCTGCTGTGCAACGTGGTTCCTTCCAAGTAGCGCACGACCGTCACCGCGTCGACATCAACGTAATGAAAAGGTTCACTTGGCCTGCGGGGGCGGTACGAACGCGCCATCGCGGATCTTATAGTCCACGCCGCGCCAGCGGATGGTGGTGCGCGTGAAACTGGCCAGCCAAATGACAAAAGCCACGGCGTCCCACACGGGAATGAGCGGCAACTTTTTCCAAAAGGTTTTTTGCTGCATTCCGAAAATACCAATGAGCCAGGCCATGGCGACGCGCAACGTGGCATAGGCGGCGAGAAAAAATGCAATCACTGATGCCGTGGGGTGCACGGCGATGGCGACCAGCGTCCACGGCAATCCCCAGGTGAAGATTAGCCCGACGTGCCCCCACGGGCGCATGGAGCGCATGACGGTCATCCAGCGAACGCGCTTGTAGAGAAGATCGCGGAAGGAATTGAAATCGGCGACGGTTTTTACGACGTAGGGGAGCAATTTAACGATGAAGCCCTGTTCGGCGATCATGCGTCCGGCGAGGAGGTCGTCCGCGGGGCGATTCTCGATTACGCGGTAGGTGCCGAACGCGGTGTTGGCCTGGCGCGTCATGACCATGGTCTGGCCAAACATGAATTTCACGCCATCGAGTTGCCAGGCGACCATGATGCCCGCGAAGAAATCGGTGATCATCGCGACGGATTGCAATTCCTGAATGAATTTGGTTTCTTCCGTGGAAACGTACAAACAGGTTGCGCCGCCGACTTGGGGGTCGCGGAACGGGGCGGCTACGGTGCGCAAATAATCAGGCGTAACGCGAATGTCGCCATCGGTGATTACCAGTAGATTGTGTTCGGCTTCGTCGACCAGGCGGACGAGCCGGGCGACCTTGTCGTTGATGGCCGTGCGGCCGGAGCCAAAGATCAGGCGAATCTGGCAATCGGGAAAGTCGCGAATGAGCTTTTCGAGCACGGGCACAGCGGAATCGTCCTGGTCCACGCAAAAAAGAATTTCGTAGTTGGGATAGTCCTGACGGCAGAAGCTGGCGAAATTCTCATAGTCTTCATCGTCGAGGCCTTTGATGGGCTTAAGGCAACTGATGGGCGGGAAGAAATCGTCGTTGGGGGTGTTTTCTTTCTTGGCGGCGGAAAAATAGCGGGCGGCGCTGTAGAGTGAGAGCAGGTAGTAGATAAAGGGGCAGGCTGCGATAACGAGAATAATCGTGGCGGCAAGCGTCAAAATTCTGGCACCCTCGACGAATTGGATGATGAGGCTGTGTCGAACAACTGCATTCGAGCAACGCTGGCGCATAATCTTACATGAATTCGCCAGAGCGAGCGCCTGAAGAGCGATGCTAGAGTGCAAAACGTAAACGAGTAGGGTGGCGCGGAAGGCGCGAGCTGCGAGTGAGGGGAGAGGTGAGTTTGTTCGCGGCGTTTACGCCTCGTATTGCGCATCTAAAAGTCTGATATTCTTTCAGATAGACGAAATAGACGGACTACAAGCGGTCTCCGCTGGTTTGACGCACACCCATCGCAGATGTTATAAAGTTGTGTTCGGGTTGGCAGCTTTTGGCTCGCCGTGCGCCGCTCCGGGTCGGGACACGGCAAGACTGCTTACCCAGTCGAAAACCGCTCCGCGGTCACTCATAAACGAGGTCCAGGTTCGCTATTTAGATGGAAATTCTACGCCAACTGGGAGAGCTGTTCCTTCAGGCGGTACCCACCGTTCTGATCATTCTGGTATTTTATTTTATTCTGCGCGGGCTGTTTTTCCAGCCATTGTTGAAGGTGATGGCCGAGCGCGAGGAGCGCACGATTGGAGCGCGAAAGGCGGCGGAGAGCGCGCAGCAGGCGGCGGCCGAGAAGGTTAAGCAGTATCAGAACGCGCTGCGCGAAGCGCGCGCCAGGGTTTACGCGGAGCAGGAAGCGGCGCGGAAAAAGCTGCTGGAAGAGCGCGCGGCAAAGTTGAAAGATGCGCGCGCGAAGGCAGCCACGCAGGTTGGTCAAGGAAAAGAACGGGTTTCGAGCGAACTGACGGCAGCGGCGAAAGACCTGGCCGCCGCGGTGCCACAACTTTCCGCGGAAATCGTCAGTCGATTGCTGCAATCGCCGTTGCGTCCGTCAAGAGAGGCCCGATGAAGCGCCGCGCTTTGTTGTATGCCGGGGTATTGTTTGTGGCGCTTTTCGCCGCGGGCGTAGCGCGCGCCGAAGAAGAGAGCAGCACCAATGGTACGACGCAGACCGCGCAGGAAATCTTCAAGTGGATTAACTTCGCGATCGTCGCCGGGGGCGTGATCTGGGTCTTCGGCAAAGTGCTGCCGCCAAAATTTCGCGCAAACGCAGAAACAATTCACGCCGCAATAGCCAAGGCAACGGCAGCTAAGGCGGAAGCGGATGCCCTGCTGCGTGAAGCAGAAGGCAAGCTCGCCAACCTGGAAAAAGAAGTTGCGGAATTGCGCGAAACCGCGAAGCGCGAGAGTTTGGCGGAAGTCGACCGCCTGCAAGCAGCGACACGAAGCGACGAGGAAAAAATCGCCGCCGCCGCGAAGGCCGAGATTGCTGCCGCGGAGCGCGCCGCACGACACGAACTGAAGACGCTGGCGGCAAAACTGTCCGTCGATGGCGCCGGTTCTCTGCTGGCGAAGCAATTGACCCCGCAAGTACAGGAAAACTTGGTCAGCGAATTTGTGAAAAGCCTGGAAGCGAGGCCGAATTGAAGTCGGCGAACTTGCAGTACGCCAATGCGCTGGCGGACGTCGTGCTGGCGCAAGGGGCGGCGGAGCCCGCGGCGGCGCAGTTGCGGGAATTTTCTTCTGCGTATTCGGAATCGCCCGAACTACAGAATTTTCTGGGCAGTCCGGCGGTTTCCGCCGAAGACCGGCGTGGGGTGATCGAAAAAATTGCCACGCGGCTGGGCACTAGCAAGATTATCCGGAATTTTTTGTTTGTGATTGTCGACCACCGGCGCGCGCACAATTTGCCGGAAATCGCGGATGCGTTTCAGGAAGTGGTGCGGCAACGCCAGGGTATAGCGGAAGCTCAGGTCTATTCCGCGGTGCGGCTGACGGAAGCGCAGAAAGCGGAATTGACGCAATCGCTGACCCGACTGACCGGCAAGACCGTGGACCCCAACTATTTTATCGATCCGGAACTGCTGGGCGGGGCGCTGGTGCGCGTGGGCGACACGATTTACGACGGCTCGCTACGCAACCAATTGGAACAGATGCGGGCGCGTCTAGCGGCGGAATAAGTTAGAGAACGAAGTTGCAGTGCCAGCCGATTGTCCGGAAACGGGTTTAGAGCAGGAATTCAGAAAAAGTTTAAGGAACGCGACGGAGCGGGAATGGCCAACATCAAGGCAGATGAGATCAGCAAGATTCTGCGAGAGCAGATTGCGAATTACGAGCAGACCGTAGCGGTCGACGAAGTAGGGACGATCATCAGCGTGGGTGACGGCATTGCGCGCGTGCACGGACTGGCCAAAGTGATGGCCGGAGAGATGCTGGCGTTTCCGCACGATATGTTTGGCATTGCGCTGAACCTGGAAGAAGAGCAGGTTGGCGTGGTGCTACTGGGCGAGTCTTCCGAATTGAAGGAGGGCGACACCGTCAAGCGCACGAACACGATTATGTCCGTGCCGGTGGGCGAGGGTTTGATCGGTCGCGTGGTCAGTCCGATCGGCGAACCGGTGGATGGCAAGGGCCCCATCGCCTCGAAGCAACGCAATCCGCTGGAAAAACTGGCTCCCGGCGTTCTGGATCGCCAGCCCGTGAAGCAGCCATTGCAAACGGGTATCAAGGCTATCGACGCGATGATTCCCATCGGGCGCGGACAGCGCGAATTGATCATTGGCGACCGCCAAACGGGAAAAACCGCCGTAATTCTGGATACGATCATTAACCAAAAGGGCGGCGACGTAGTTTGCATTTACTGCGCCATTGGGCAGAAGCGTTCGACGATTGCGCAGATTGTGAAGACGCTTACGGACGCTGGCGCGATGGAGTACACCATCATCGTGGCGTCGTCGGCTTCGGAACCAGCCTCGGTGCAATACATTGCGCCGTACGCAGCTTGCGCGATGGGCGAATATTTCCGGGATAATAAGAAACACGCCGTGGTTTTTTACGACGATCTTTCCAAGCATGCGCAGGCCTACCGCGAAATCTCTTTGCTGCTGCGACGTCCTCCCGGCCGCGAAGCGTTTCCTGGCGACGTTTTTTATTTGCACTCTCGGCTTTTGGAACGCGCGGCGAAACTGAACGACAAGTTGGGCGCGGGTTCGCTGACAGCCTTGCCGGTAATCGAAACGCAGGCCGGCGACGTTTCCGCCTATATTCCGACGAACGTGATCTCCATCACGGACGGGCAGATTTATTTGGAAGCGGATCTTTTCAACGCCGGTATTCGTCCGGCCATCAACGTGGGCATTTCGGTAAGCCGCGTGGGCGGCAACGCGCAGATCAAAGCAATGCGTCAAGTGGCCGGTTCGCTGCGTTTGGACATGGCGCAATATCGCGAGCTGGCGGCGTTCGCGCAGTTTGGCGCGGACCAGCTGGACAAGGCTACGCAGGCGCAACTTTCTCGAGGGCAGCGGCTGACGGAAATTTTGAAGCAGGATCAATTCGCACCGTTCAGCGTACAGAAACAGGTGTTAAGCCTATTCGTGGCCACCAGCGGCGTGATCGACAACGTTCCGGTGGATCAAGTGCGGCGCTTTGAAAGTGAATTTATTCAGTTCGTGGAAAGCAGCTACGGCGGCGTTCTGAAAACCATCGCCGAAAAACAGGCCTTGGACGACGGGATCAAAGCGGAGATCAAGAAAGCCGCGGACAGTTTCAAGGAACGCTTCATGGCTTCGATCAAGGATGCCGCGCCGGCTGCCAGCGCTGCCGCGAAATAAGGAACCACGACTAACCAACCGACATGGCCACACTCCTCGATTTCCGGCGCCGAATCCGCTCGGTAAAGAACACGCAGCAGATCACGCGCGCGATGAAGTTTGTTGCCGCGGCGCGACTGCGGCGCGCGCAGGAAGCTGCGCTTGCTGCGCGGCCGTATGCGGAGGAATTGGCGCGGATGTTGCGCTCGATCATGTCCCGCGTTGAAGAGCCCGAGCATCCGTTGCTGGCAAAACGGCCGGAGCAGAACATTCTGGTCATCGTGTTGAGCGGCGAGCGCGGGCTGGCCGGCGCGTTCAACAGCAATATTTTGCGCAAAGCCGGCGACTTCATCCGCAAGCAGAGCGGCAAGAAAATTGTGGCGATTCCGGTGGGCAAAAAAGGCCGCGACTCGCTGAAGAAGGCGGGATTTCAGTTCGCTGCGGAGTACGTGAACGTGCTGGCGAAGGTGGAGTTCAGCGTGGCGCGGGATATCGCGGCGCTGGTCACCGAGCTGTACACCAAGGAAGAGATTGACGCGGTTTATATCGTGTTCAGCGAGTTCAAGTCGGTGATGACCGCGAACCTGGTGGTGCAGAAACTGTTGCCGGTGGAAGAGATTCGCGAAGCAGACAGCAAGGGCGAGAACGCCGGCGATACAAAGAAAGACGAGACGCCCGTCGATTACATCTACGAGCAGCCGGAAGAGCAGTTGCTTGGAAAACTTTTGCCACGCTATATCGAAACGCAGGTATTGCGCAGCATGCTGGAATCTTCAGCGGCGGAATATGCGGCGCGCATGGTGGCTATGGATTCGGCCACCAAGAACGCCGGCGACGTGATTGAGGCACTGACGTTGCACATGAACAAAGTGCGGCAAGCGGCCATTACCAAGGAAATTATCGAGATTGTCAGCGGCGCGAATTACGGCGCCTAGGAGAGAGCATGGCGGAACAGACGGCAGCCGTCGGACACGTGGTCCAGATTATTGGACCCGTGCTCGACATTCAGTTTGACTCGGGACATCTTCCCGCGATCTACAACGCAGTGCGCATTTCCAGTGAAGGGTTCAACGTGCCAGAAGCGGTGGACGTAACCGTGGAAGTCGAGCAGCATCTCGGCGAGGGCCGGGTGCGCACTGTGGCCATGGAGCCCACAGAAGGCTTGGTGCGCGGCATGAAAGCCGTGGATACCGGCGCGCCGATCACCATTCCCGTGGGACGCGCAACTCTGGGGCGCGTGATGAACGTGCTGGGCAAGCCCGTGGATCAACTGGGGCCGCTGACCAGCCCGACGAATTATTCGATTCACCGTCCGGCGCCTCCTCTTGAGGATCAATCGACCACGCTGGAAATGTTTGAAACGGGAATCAAGGTTATCGATTTGATTCAGCCCTTCTTGAAGGGCGGAAAAATCGGATTGTTCGGCGGCGCGGGCGTCGGCAAAACGGTTTTGATTCAGGAATTGATCAACAACGTAGCCATGCAGCACGGCGGCGTTTCGGTTTTCGCCGGCGTGGGCGAGCGGACCCGAGAAGGCAACGACCTGTGGCTGGAGTTTCAAGAAGCCGGCGTGGTGGTTCCCGGCAACTCGGAAAAATCGCGTGCGGCGTTGATTTACGGACAGATGACCGAACCACCCGGAGCGCGCTTACGCGTGGGTTTGACCGGCTTGACCGTGGCGGAATATTTCCGCGATCAAGAACATCTGGACGTGCTGCTCTTCATCGACAATATTTTCCGCTTCGTGCAAGCGGGCTCGGAAGTTTCCGCGCTACTCGGCCGCATGCCTTCGGCGGTAGGTTATCAGCCCACGTTGAACACAGAAATCGGCGAGCTACAGGAGCGCATCACCTCCACGAAGAACGGCTCGATCACCTCGGTGCAAGCGATTTACGTGCCCGCGGACGATTACACCGACCCAGCTCCAGCGGCCACGTTTGCACACCTTGACGCGACTACCAACCTCAGCCGGCAAATTGTGGAACGCGGAATTTATCCCGCCGTCGATCCTTTGGCCAGCTACTCGCGCATTCTGGACCCGCGCATTGTCGGCGCCGAACACTACGCCGTGGCGCGTGGCGTGAAATCGATTCTGCAGCGCTACAAAGACTTGCAGGACATCATCGCCATTCTCGGTATCGAAGAATTGTCCGACGAGGATAAGCGCACCGTGGCGCGCGCGCGCAAGATTGAAAAGTTCCTGTCGCAGCCGATGTTCGTGGCGGCGCAGTTCACCGGCCTCGAGGGCAAGTACGTGAAGATCGAAGACACCGTGCGCAGCTTTAAGGAAATTGTCGAAGGCAAGTATGACGACATTCCCGAGCAGGCGTTCTATATGGTGGGCACCATTGACGAAGCGCTGAAGAAGGCGGAAAAAATGAAGGCGGGCTCGTAAACGAAAATGCTTCCGGACGCCATCCAACTGATCATCGTCACGCCGGTGCGCGAGCTGTTGCGCGAAACGGTGGTGGAGGTGCAACTTCCGGGCGCGGACGGCTACTTGGGTGTCTTACCCGGTGCTGCGCCGCTGATCACCGAGCTGGGCATTGGCGAGCTTACTTTTCACAGCAAGGCTGGAGGCGCGGCGTCCGATCCGATCGCGATTATCCGCGGCTTTGCGGAAGTTTTGCCAGACCGCGTGACGGTGCTGGCGGAAACCGCGGAGCTGGCTTCAGAAATCGATGTGGCGCGCGCCGAAGCGGCGCTGAAACGCGCTCAGGACCGCATAGCTTCCCATGCCCCGGAACTTGATTGGGACCGCGTTGCGGTCGCCCTGCAGCGCGCGCTGATCCGCATCCAGGTGGCGCGGAAACATCGCGGCGTGCCCGTGGGAGCAGCCTAAGGCCAGCAACTTTTCTTGGAGCAACTTTCTTGAGACGTCAATAAGAATTAGCTTATGCGGCTGGACGAGGCTTGCGACGCCGAACCTGCCAGCATCATCTAATGCCGTCAGCGAAGGTATCCTGGAGGCGCTCAGCCGTGGATCTCATCACGATGTACACCAGCAACTGGTGCCCGGATTGCCGCCGCGCGAAGTCCTTCATGAAGGAACGCGGCGTGGTGTTTCGCGAAGTAAACATTGAGGAAGATCCCGCCGCCGCCGCGCTAGTCATCAAAGCCAACAACGGAAAACGCAAAGTGCCGACGCTGGAAATTTCCGGGCGATATTTTGCGTGCAGCCCCTTCAGTGCGCAGCAGCTCGCCACGGAATTGAATATCCCGCTTCATCCATAGCAAGTAGTTTGATGATCGCTGCATTCCGGATGACAACTTAACAGACGGCGTTCTAGTTGATTGCGATTCCGCGCGCCCACACGCCAGTCACACATAAGCCTTCGTCGAGCAGCACGATGTCCGCGTCCGCGCCCGCTCGCAAGGCGCCCTTCTTGAACTCGAGTCCGAGCAGCGTGGCGGGATTGAGCGTCAACATGCGCACGGTATCGCAGAGCGAAGCGCCGAGCGCCACGATATTTCGCAGGGCGCGATCCAGTGTCAGCGTGCTGCCCGCCAACTTCCCTTCCGCGTTGCGACAAACTCCGCCGCTCACCGTCACCTGAATGTTTCCCAGCTGATAATTTCCGTCCGGCATTCCGGTGGCGGAAATCCCGTCGCTGATCAAAATTACGTGGCCCGCCCCTTTGGCTTTCAGCAGTAGTCGCATGGCGGCTTCATCGACGTGGACGCCGTCAGCGATTAATTCCGCGCTGACTTCTGGCGAGGTGAGCACGGCGCCGATCACTCCGCTGTCGCGATGGGAAAAGGGACGCATGGCGTTGTAGACATGCACCGCATGGCGTACACCGTGCGCGATCGCCGCGCGCGATTGTTCGTAAGTGGCATCGGTGTGACCCATGGCCACCACCATCCCGGCTTTTCTTGCGGCGTCGATGCACGGCATGGCGCCCAGTAATTCAGGGGCGATGGTCAGGATGGAAGCGTTTCCCGCCGCCGCATGCAGCAACTGCTCGAGAAACTCGGCCGAGGGTAGCCGCAAGAACTCCTCTGGATGCACGCCGCGCCGGACGGGGCTGATGAACGGACCTTCAAAATGAATACCCAGAACTTCGGCGCGGGCGTCATCGGCCTCGTGTTGTTCGCAAATATATTTCGCGATGTCCGCCACGCTGCGCAAGGTGGCGTCTGCACTGGCGGTGACTGTGGTGGCTACCATCGATGTGGTGCCATGTGTCGCGACCGAGCGCGTTATCGCGCACATGGCTTCCGGAGTGCCTTCCATCACGTCGTGGCCACCGGCGCCATGAATGTGCACGTCCACAAAACCGGGTATGGCCGTGCGGTCGGCGGCGGAGATTTCCTGCGCACCCGATGGCAGGCTCATGGACTCGCGCGCGCCGACCGCCTCAATTACGCCATCGCGCACCAGGACGCCGGCATCCGCGATTTCTGCGGTCGGCGTTAACGCCCGCTTACAATGAAAAAGCCGAATGGCCATAGAGTGTTTGCCCAAACGAGACGCGACAAAACTACTGCGCCCGGCAAAGGCAGCTTACTCATCGTAATGGATATGTCGCGTGGAACAAAACGGAGCGGATGCAGGTTGCGCGACGAATTGTCCCGACAAACTCTCGCAACAAGTTCTCCGCCAATTCATCCACAAAAAAGAAACGGGAGGATTCTCTGGGATCCTCCCGTAACTTAGTGGTCTGGCTGCTCCCAAGGAAAACTCATATGGACCAGGCCGAGCAGCGGGCCGGCCCAAACGCTTTATTGGGCGGCTGGTGTGGTGCTGCTCGCGGACGCCGTCGCTGCGGACTTCGGAACGCTGAGGTAACCCGAGGCCGTGGTCTTGCTGACCTTGTTCACCACCAACTCCAGGGCCGCGCGGCTGCCGCCGGTGTAGAAGAAGATCGGCTCGTTCACCGAGCGGTTCTTCTTCTCAAAATTCTTGTCGTCGGCTAGCACGTTGATGCTGTACTGGTTTTTCTTGATGTTGGTGTCGCGCAATTCCACTTCAATACTTCCCACGCGTTGCGCGGAGCCTTTCCGCGTAACGGTGAACTCGTAGTAGTCGCGCTGACCCATGCGGCGCAGCTGATCGATTTCATCGTGGTTGCGGGCGATGAGCGTGCCCATCTCGCTGCGGGCCATTTGCAAGTTGTTGTTGGTCGCATCGAGACCGGTCTTCACGCCGTTTACGTCCGTGCCCAGCTTGGAGACGTCGTCCGTGCTCGCCTTAGTTGCCAACTGTGTGCTCACGTCGCTCTTGAGCCCGGTCAATTTCTTGTCATAAGCCACCACGGCGGCCTTGGTCTGCTTCCGCGCGGCTTCCAGATCAGATTCCGTTACGTTGAGCTTATCGGTGACCACCTTCAGATCGCTCTGCAGGCGCTGGTTGGTATCTTCAGACTTGGCCAGCCGCTGGCTCAACGCGTCGTTGCTCTGCTTCAGGGAACTCTCGGCAGACTGCCCTACGCTTTTGGCTTGGTTTAGGGCGGTCCAGCCCACGCCTACGCCCAGCAGGGATGTGGCACCCAAAAGAATGACGGCCAATCCAATCCAACGGGGGGTGCCGCTGGTGGTGCTCGCCGAGTACACAGGTTCTTGAAATTCGCTCATTTTAAGGCTCTCCTCGCGATGTTGGTGCGATGTTGATGCACTAATGCGCCGGAAAATCGCGTCGCCAGTCATGAGTGCATACCGGTTTCCACGGGCGGGTTCGTCGGAGAAACCAAGCTAAAAGCCTTTTAATGTTAGAGTTAAGGCGGGGAAGATTTGCGCGGCAGTCTAGTTTTAGAAGTACTAGAACCAGTAAAGATTACATGTTTGTTTCAGTTGCGGTAATTATTGCTGACTAGAATCGAATGTGAGGTCAGTGAATAAAGGAAGTATTGAGGTGAATAGCCCTAGGCTCGCGTATATCAGTAAAAGGTTTTGATTCAATAGTTTAGAGTTGTGCACTAGGCCGCTTGAATTACAGGTCGCAGGCTTGGCCGGTTCTCCGAGGCTTTGTATGTTCCGAATTCCCGGTCCAAAGTGGTCGTCGCGGCCTCCTGGACGACGCGGCAATCATCGCACTTCAGGAGATGATTCTTGATCTCTGCCTCGACCGCAGGCGACAATCTGCCCTCTAAGTACCAACAAATCAAATGAATAGTGTCCCGACAGCTCATATGCCTCATCCCCTGAAACCGAAAATGCAAACTCCTCGAACTACATTGTTTAAGGCAGTTCGAGCGCCAAACTACTGTAGAACATTGCTCTTGTTAAGCTCTTTGTTTTGAATTTGCTAGAACGACTCGCGAATGCGCCGGGAAAACCGTCACGCGTGTATTATGGAACTATTACACTCGCGCTGGCTCGAAATGTGCAGCCGTTCGGGACACGTCGGCGCAACGATGGCGTCCCAAGCGACTCAGCTGTCACCGCAACGGGGTCACCGACAGCTCCCGCAAGGCCGCTATGCGATCTTCCAAGGGAGGATGGGTGCTGAACAGGCCTGACAAGCTTGCACGCCCAAAAAGCGGCTGCACGATGCACAGCGCTGCGGTGGAAGGCGATACCGCCGTGGTCGGGATCTGCTTGTTGTACGCGCCCAGTTTTTGCAGCGCGCTGATTAGGCCATAGGGCTGTCCCACCATTCGGGCGCCGGTCTCATCCGCGGCATACTCGCGGCCCCGGGAAAGACCGAGTTGCAACAGCATAGCCGCCAAAGGCGCAAGAACCATCATTAAGATCGCACCCAGGCCGCCGCCTTCGCGGTCCTCGCGATCGCCGCCAAAAAACATGCCGAAGTGGGCCAGATAAGTTACCGCGGCTGCCAGGGTGGCAGCGATCGAACTGGTCAAGATGTCGTAGTTGCGCACATGCGATAACTCGTGCGCGATCACGCCCTCCAGTTCGTCATCGGTCATCAGCTCGAGCAAGCCCTCGGTTACAGCGACCGAGGCATGTTGCGGATTACGCCCGGTGGCAAAAGCATTCGGAGCGGCTTGCGGAATCACATAGAGCTTCGGCACCGGCAGTCCAGCTTTGGCCGCCAGCCGCTCCATCACCGCATACAGCCGTGGCACTTGCTCGCGCGTTACGGGCTGCGCTCCGCTGGAGCGCAAAGCAATCTTGTCGGAGTAAAAATACGAAACACCGTTCATCAACACGGCAATACCAAGGGCAATCTTTAGTCCGCTAGCGCCGCCGATGTAGCCGCCCACCATCACCAGCAAAATGCTAAGAAAGATCAGCAGCACGCCAGTTCTCAGAATTTTCATGTTCCTAACTCCCTTCGTCCCGCGAAATCTGCGGGCCGTTTACACCACCGCGGCCGCCGCGGGCTGCTTGCCCGCGGCGCGCTCAAATTTCATGAGCTCTTTCTTTCCATCGCGGTCGACCAGTACGTGGTCTCCAGGCAGTACTTCGCCCTCGAGGATACGCATCGCCAGCGGATCCTGGATCAAGTGCTGAATGGTACGCCGCAGTGGCCGCGCGCCATAAGCAGGATCGAAGCCCTCAGCCAGCAGCAGCTCCATCGCGGGAGGCGTGAGTTGCAAAGTGATCTTGCGCTCCGCGAGAAGTTGTTCAACATTCTTCAGCAGCAAATTCACGATGCGCGCCAGCTGTTCCTTGCCTAGCGGATTGAAGATCACGATCTCGTCGATGCGATTGATGAACTCCGGACGAAACGCCGCACGCAGAGCGTTCATAGCCTCTTTGCGCGCGCGCTCGGGATCCTTGCTGGACAGCTCAAAAATCGCCGTCGACCCCACATTGCTGGTCATCACCAGCACGGTGTTGCGAAAATCCACGGTACGGCCCTTCCCGTCAGTGAGTCTGCCGTCTTCTAGAATCTGCAGCAGCACGTTAAAAACATCCGGATGCGCTTTTTCAATTTCATCGAAAAGCACCACGGAATACGGATGACGCCGCACCTGCTCGGTGAGTTGTCCGCCCTCTTCATACCGGACGTAGCCCGGCGGCGCGCCCATCAGGCGCGACACGCTGTGCTTTTCCATGTACTCGGACATATCGATGCGGATCATCAACTTTTCGTCATCGAAAAGGAATTCCGCGAGAGCGCGCGCCAGTTCGGTTTTCCCCACGCCCGTGGGTCCAAGAAAAATGAAGGAGCCGATTGGACGCTTGGCATCGGATAATCCTGCGCGGCTTCGGCGCACGGCGTTGGATACGCGCGCGAGGGCGTCTTCCTGACCGACCACGCGCCGGCGCAGCCGGTCTTCCATCTTGACGAGCTTCTGCGCTTCACCCTCCAGCAAACGTCCGGTGGGAATTCCCGTCCACTTGCTCACCAGCTTGGCGATGTCTTCCTCGTCGACCTCTTCCTTCAGCATCGGCGAGCCTTTGTGCAGCGAGGCAAACTGCGCCTCCGCCTGCTTCAGATCGCGCTCCGCGGCGGCAATCTGGCCGTAGCGGATCTCCGCCACCTTGGCCAGTTCTCCGGAGCGCTCGTACTTTTGTTCTTCCGCACGCAGCTGCTCGATCTGTTCTTTGCGCTTGCGGATAGTGGCAATGGCGTTTTTCTCCGCCTGCCAAGTGGCTTTGCGCCCGCTCGAATCCTCTTTCAGTTTCGCCAGCTCCTTGTCGATCTGTTCGCGGCGTTCTTTCGAGTGTGCGTCCTTTTCCTTGAGCAGCGCTTGCCGTTCGATCTCCAGTTGCATAATCCGCCGTTCGATTTCGTCAATCTCCACCGGCAACGAGTCAATCTGCATGCGCAGGCTGGCGGCGGCTTCATCGATCAGGTCGATGGCTTTGTCCGGCAGAAAACGATCCGCGATGTAGCGATTTGAAAGCGTCGCAGCCGCAAGAATGGCGGCGTCCTTGATGCGTACGCCGTGATGCACCTCATAGCGCTCTTTAAGACCACGCAGGATCGCGATGGTGTCGGCGACCGTCGGCTCGCTCACCAGCACCGGCTGGAAGCGCCGCTCCAGAGCGGGGTCTTTCTCGATATTTTTCTTGTATTCGTTGAGCGTGGTTGCGCCGATGGCACGCAATTCGCCGCGGGCCAGCGCGGGCTTCAACATGTTGGAGGCATCCATGGCGCCTTCCGCCGCGCCGGCACCTACCAAAGTGTGCAGCTCGTCGATGAACAGAATGATCTGCCCGTCGGCGTCGGTAATTTCTTTTAGAACCGCCTTGAGGCGATCTTCAAACTCTCCGCGATACTTTGCGCCGGCCACCAGTGCGGCCAGATCCAGCGCGACGAGTCTCTTGGTTTTCAAAACATCCGAAACGTCGCCCGCAATGATGCGCTGCGCCAGCCCTTCGACAATAGCGGTTTTGCCAACGCCGGGCTCGCCAATCAGCACCGGATTATTTTTCGTGCGGCGCGCGAGAATCTGCATCACGCGGCGAATCTCTTCGTCGCGCCCAATCACCGGGTCGAGCTTGCCGCGGCGGGCCATCTCCGTGAGATCGCGGGCATATTTCTCCAGCGATTCATAGGTGGCTTCGGGATTTTGCGAGGTTACACGCTGCGTCCCACGCACACTGGTCAGCGCCTGCAGAATAGCTTCGTGCGTGGCGCCCTGGCGTTTGAGCAGCTGGCCGGCGGGATCGCGTTCGGCCCCCGCGATGGCCAGGAACATGTGTTCCGTCGAGACATATTCGTCCTTGAAATTCTTCGCTTCGTCGAACGCGCGTTCCAGCACCGCGTTCAGCGCTTTGCCCAAATGTTGTTGATCGAAACCTGCAACTTTTGGCAGCCGCGCAACTTCACGCGCGATTTCTTGATTGAGGGTTTCGGGGCGAATTCCCAGGCGCGCCAAGAGCGGGGACACCACACCGTCTTTCTGCGCCACCAATGCTTCGAGCAAATGCAGCGGTTCAATCTGCTGATTCTCGTGGCGTGCGGCCACTTCCTGCGCCTGTCGCAAGGCCTCCTGGGCCTTTACCGTCATTTTTTCAAATTGCAACATTTCCATGCCTCTTCTCAATTTTCGTGCTTTTCTACCGGTCGATCACCGCATCCAGCTATTCGATGCCACCAAAGCTGGGGTGATGCGCCTAAGAATGCCAAGAAAAAGGGCTGGCAGCACGCCAGCCCTTTTCTTAACACAGCTGATTCTACCAGCCAGCGTCACTCGACCCGGTTGCTAGCGCGTTACTTCGCGCCGGCGGCCGCCGCCATCGCAGGCGCCGTGGACGTGCCACCCACGGTGACTTTGATCTGCTTCGGCTTGGCTTCCTCACGCTTCGGAAGGCTCAAGGTCAGAACCCCGTTCTGATAGTCGGCCTTGATGGCTTCCGAGTTTACGGTGTTGGCCAGCGAGAAGCTGCGTGCGAAGGAACCATAGGCGCGTTCCACGCGCAGGTAGTTGCCCTCGGTGCTCTTCTTCTCAAACTTGCGTTCGCCACGAATGGTCAGCAGGTTGTTCTCGACGCGAATGTCGAGAGCCTTGGGGTCCACGTCCGGAAGGTCCGCTTTCACTACTAGCTCGTGCTCGTTCTCAAAGATGTCAACCGCGGGCGCCCAGGTGGTGAGATTGGATTCCTGGCCGGCGCGCTCGAACAACTCGTTGAAAACACGTCCGAAATGGTCTTGCGAGGAGGAAGTACCGCGATGGCCTTCCCAGCGATTCAAGATGCTCATGTGAGTTAAACTCCTGTCAACTGTATGTGACTGCAACGCAATAATAAAATATGCGTGCTTTATTGTCAAGTACAAATAAGCAACGCCAAATGAACATTATAAATAGTTTATTATGATATGTTTATGACGTGCGGTTTGGTTCCGGAGCGGCTTCTCAATTCTCGGGAAACAGCAGCTCCTTCGATGCATCGGCACCATCTCGTGTCGGCCATTTTGCTGCTACACTGAGCACTCATGCGTCTCGAAGATTTCGACTACCACCTCCCCGCCGCCCAAATCGCGCAATACCCCACCGAGCGACGAGACGGCGCTCGCCTTCTGCTGGTAGACCGCGAACCGCCTGATCGGGCGAAATTCACAGACACCTTCTTCTCAGAGTTGCCAGGCTTATTGCGTGGGGACGAATTGCTGGTCTTCAACAATGCGCGGGTAATTCCAGCGCGTCTTTTCGGTCGCCGCACTAATCCCACACCAAGGCTTTCCGCGACGCCTCGCCAGCCGGGGCCTACTGGACAGATCGAGGTATTTCTTTCCCGCGAAATTGCCCCAGACACGTGGGAAGCGCTGGTCAAGCCAGGAAAGAAACTTCAGCCCGGAGCGCGAATACTGTTTGGCGAAGGACAGCTCGCGGGAGAAATCGTCAGCCGCGCGGATTTCGGGATGCGTTCCATCAAGTTTCAATCGCTTGACGCGCGCAGCGTAACTCAGCACATCGAGGCGCTGGGCCACATACCATTGCCGCCATACATTAACCGCGCGGACGAAAATTCCGATCGCGAACGCTACCAGACCGTCTTCGCCAAGCACCCGGTGGCTGTGGCGGCGCCGACCGCCGGATTGCACTTCACGAGGGAGATTTTGCAGGCCATCCGCGATCGCGGCGTGGAAACCTGCGAGTTGACCCTACACGTCGGCCTGGGCACGTTTCAGCCCATCCGCAGCGAAACGCTCGAAGAGCACATCATGCATGCAGAGTGTTACGAAATTCCCGAGGATACCGCGGCGCGTATTTGTGCGGCGCGCACCGCAGGTCGGCCCGTCCTTGCTGTGGGAACCACGGTAGTGCGCGCGCTCGAAGCCGCTGCCTTGCGAGCCTTGGAATCCGGTTCGGGCTACGCGAAAAGTCCGCGACTCATCGCCGCCGGTGGCGGAGAAGCCGCTTTGTTCATGTACCCGGGATTCACGTTTCGTGTTGTCGACGCGCTGCTGACCAATTTTCACTTGCCGCGCTCGACGCTGCTGGCGCTGATCAGCGCTTTTGCTGGAAGAGAACAAATACTCGAAGCCTACCAGCACGCGGTGCTCGGCGGGTATCGCTTTTACAGTTACGGCGACTGCATGTTGTTAAGATGAATTGTTGCGTTGAGTTATGGCGTTGGATTATCGCGCTAAATTGTTGCCTGATCATAGCGCTCAATCAACGAGCTGGATCATTGCGTTGAAGCGCGATTAGGAGGATGCTTAATAACTTCGCAAACTGAGGGCGCGCGCGAAAAACCTGCGTGCTAGCCCACCGTATTTTACGGCGATAATTTGCGGCAATTCGCCACACGCTTCGCCGGGATATTGCCACTTCAAAAGCTGCGCTGAAAGGCTCACGAGCAGGGAAGTGGCTATTTCTGGCGTTGCCACTAGCCACTTCCCGTTCGAATTATTGAAAGCCTTCACCGGCAGTCCTCCACAAGTTACAGCCGTTTGCTATTCGTTGAAAACGAATACTTTGGTCTTGCCGGCGAAACGCACTTCTTTCACGCTGCCATCGGCATCAAGTAGCAACGAATCGGTGTTCGCTTTGACGGAGCGATCTTCCCAGCGGCCTTCGGATTCCGCTACGACGCTCCGTCCCTTCTCTACTGTGGCCTTGTTGCCGTCGATCATCAGCTTGTAGTCGCCGGCCTTCAATTCGGCTTTGCCGATTTTGGCGCTTTGCGAAATGGAGATGCTGGTAACCGTGGGTTTTGCGAACGCGGGAACGGCTAGAACCACCGCCGCCAACAACGCCAAACTGCGGAACTTCGCATTGAAATTCATGAGCGTATCCTGCCTTTCGAAGACTTCGAGTCAGCCAAACAGGACCACGTGGAAGAGGAACGAGTTGACACGCAGGCGGCGGACGAGTAGTCTCGCCCGGAAGACACCTATACTTCCTGGACTAACGGCCGGAAAGATTGCGTGTCGCACGCCCCGCGGCTGCCACCGCGGGGTTTTCGTTTTCACATCCCCAGAGGCTTGCTCTGGCTGCACTGGTATAGACGAAGTGACTTGAAAAAATGTTTCGGACGATGCAAACAATTGTTGTACATATTTCGCTGCCGCCGCTGGCGGTTTCGCCCGCATCCCATTTGTGGGAAGGCATGGGAAAATCTTTTCCAAATATTTAGCTGATATTTAGAGGAATTTGTTATTTCTATTACATTACAAGTCGTAATGCGCTGCCGGGCCGCTCGCATCATCGCGCCCCTTCCTTTATACTTCTCCGTACTCACTTAATGTCCGCCACGCGCATTCTCGTCCTGAGTGATCTGCACGCCAACGCGACTGCTTTCGAGGCGGTACTTTCCGCCGCCGAAGGCCGCTGGGACATATGCGTCTGCCTTGGCGACGTCGTCGGCTATGGCCCAGATCCCAATCAGGTAACAGCGCGGGTTCGTGCCTTGGGCGCCACTACGATTCGCGGCAATCACGACAAGGCAATTTCCGGCGTGATGGATACCATCGATTTCAATCCGGTGGCCCGCGCTGCCGTCGAATGGACGCGCGCCGAGCTGCAGCCCGAGCACCTCTCGTGGCTAAAGGAACTACAACCCGGGCCGTTCCCCACCGATGGAATCGTGCTCATCCACGGCGCGTATCAGGACGAAGATGAGTACGTGTTTACTCCGGCGCAGGCCATGGATGGACTGCTCGACTCCTCTTCTGCCGTCACCTTCTTCGGCCACACCCATCATCAGGGCGGTTTTTCCTTTCTCGATTCCAGCGTGGAGTTGCTGCAAATTCGCCCGCGGCCCAGCGAGAGTTTTACCGCGCTGCGTCTGGAACCCGGCCGGCGTTATCTGCTGAATCCGGGTTCCGTCGGCCAGCCGCGTGATGGAGATCCACGCGCCGCCTTCGCCATCGCCGACCTGGAACATCACATCGTGGAGTTCTGGCGCGTGCCGTACGATATCTCTGCGGTGCAAGACCGCATGCGCAGCGCACACCTTCCGGAACCTTTGGCGCAACGCCTGATGCTCGGCCGTTGAGCGCCGCGGAAAATTAACTGTTTTGCAGGTGGAGATTTTGTGGGTCCGAGCTTTAGCTCGTACGACACCCGTTCAGCTATCATTGGACTTTGGCCCGTGAGGAATTGCTCCGACGCGTTTCCGCATTGTGACGGGCACACCGTGCGATTCTAAAGAGACATGAGCGACAATCTCCAGTTCGGGGCGCTGCAGGACCCGGAGCCGAATCGCGGCAAGTTCCGCTTCGCGCTGATCGCCGGCATCGCCGTGGTGTTTGTGCTGGTGGCGGCGCTTGTGCTGCCAAGCGGTATGTTGCTTAACCCGTGGTCTCACGGCAATCAGCCCAACGGCGCCAAGCGTCATCTCACCGCTGCCGGTGCGCAATTGCTCTTCGGCCCCGCCGAGCAAGCTTACGCTCCGCAGATCCATATAGAAAACATAGCGATGAACCGCGTGGAAAACTTCCTGAATCAAGAAGTGACCACGCTGTCCGGCGAAGTGGTGAACACCGGAGACCGCTCCCTGCAAGGCCTCGAACTAACCGTGGAATTCTCTGACGAGTTGCGCCAGACCATCCTGCGCGAATCGCGCTCGGTGCTCGACCCGCCTCCCTTGGCTGCCGGCGCGCGCCGCGATTTTGAAATCTCTTTCGAGCACGTCCCCGCTTCCTGGAACATGCAGCAGCCCGCCATAGCAGTTACCGCTTTGCGCTTTACCGCTGCAAAATAACAATTGATAAGTAACAGTCCTGATTTATACTTCAGCGCGTGGAATTCGCCGCTGAACTCGAAGCCAGCCTCAAGGAGTTCTCCGCCTTCGGTCTGGTGGAAGTGCGCGAGAACGGCGGCCGCGTCGCGCCGCTCGAAGGTCTTTCCTGGGAGATTCGCGGTTCCGGGGAAAAGCCGCTGCTGCACATCTGGTCGGAATACTACAATCTGACGCGGCGCGTGCTCGCTATCACCGACCATTCCGAGCAACGCCTGGCACTGGCCGTGGAACGATTCGGCCGCTTGAAGCCCGACCGCCTGGAGTTTGTTCGTAAGGATTTTCAGCGTCAAGCGCGCGAACTCTCGCGCCAGGAATTTTGCGAACGGTTGAAAGGAATTCTTGCACAGCAATTTCCCGACGATGTTCTGGACTCGCTGGTCACCGGCGAAGACCTGGAGCATTCGCTGCCGGGAAATTATGCGCGCGGCGTATCGCATCGCGGTTCCACGCATACCGCAGTGCTCGCCGTCAGCGAAAATGAATCCCCGGAAACCATCGCGAAGATCCTCACCTTTGGACTGTTGTGGCTGGATCGCTTGCGGTCCAGCAGCATGCGCGGTTCCCTTTCCGGGCTGCGGCTGATTTTGCCGGCCGGCGGCGTGCGCTCCGTGGCCCATGGCTGTGCCGCGCTCGCACCGAATTTGGGCGTGCGTTTATTCGCGCTGGATTCCCGCCTGGACGTGCTCGAAGAGGTGAATATCAGTCAGGCGGGAAATATCGATTCGTGGCTGGTACCGCATCGCGAATTTCAGGATTTGCTGAATCGCGCGCATCCAGATCTCGCGCCGATTGTAACGCTGGCGCCACGCAGCATCACTTTGCATCCCGCGCCATCGCGCACGGTGGTGTTGCGCTTTCGCGGATTGCCCTTTGCCGTGTGGGAAAGTGGCGAACTGTTCGTGCTGCATGGCGAATCGCGCAAGTTAATCCGCGGCGATGCCAGCGCATTTCTAACTCCCCGGCTGCACGAGCTTGAGCTGCATCGCCATCCCCTGGCTGGCGACACCCGCCACGCACTGTACCGCGCGCAACCGGAACGCTGGCTCGAAGCCCTGGTCCGTGAAGACGTAGCCCGCGTCGACGCCTGTCTCGACGCTAAATTCGTCTACGCGCAGGTTTTTGCAAACGCCGCGGGGGGCCACGGCATTCTGGACCTGCTCTGCGCCACGCGTTCCGGCCGCCTGGCAATTATCGAGTTAAAGGCTAGCGAACACATCCATCTTCCCTTGCAGGCCAGCGATTATTGGTTGCGTATTCGCCGTCATTTGCAACAGGGTGACTTTCAACGCCACGGCTATTTCCCCGGTATGGCGCTGCAAGACGCCGCGCCGCTCGTCTACTTGGTGGCCCCGGCGCTGCGCTTTCATCCCACCACAGATGTGTTGCTTCGCTACCTTACCCGCGACCTCGAGGTGGTTCGCGTTGGATTGGCGGAGAGCTGGCGCCGCGGTCTGCGCGTGGTACAGCGCCATTAAGCGTTTCCCTACTTTCGCCTGGCGTTCTACGTCGTAATACCGCTGTTCATACCGCGCGTCCAGCAGGTAAAATCATTGCGGTGAAATCGGTCAAGGTGCCCAGGTGAATTTTTCCGCAACGATCAGGGAAAACGGTCAAATCTCCGTCGTACACATCACAGGAAGCCTCACCTCCTTTGAAGTTCAAGGATTGCGCTCCACGATCTCCGGGCTTCTGAAACAGGGCCGCAAAAAAATTGTTTTGAATCTGGACGGTCTTCGCTATCTGGATAGCTCCGGCATCGGAGAACTGGTTCGCAATTATATGACGGTGATCAAAAGCGGCGGCGAAATGAAAGTGGTGGGACTAAAGCCCAAGGTGGAGGAAATTTTCAAAGTAACGCAGCTGCATCAAATTTTTCAGGAATTTCAAGACGAGGCCGAGGCGCTGGAAAGCTTCCCGGAAAACCGCAAAAACACGCCACCCCCAGCAATCCCCGACTGAAGTACGTGACTTTGGCGCCCCAATTGAAAAACAGCCGTAAAAGGAGAGAAGCAGTTAAGGGGTTGCCTTAACTGCTTCCCGGGGTGTGTCCTCGAAGTGGTTTTGAAATGTTAGATGCACCGCTTTGAGATTGGTTTCACGTATCGCAATATTTCTTTGAGATTTTTTTATACTAGACGGAAGCCCTAGTAAAACAAATACTTACGCCATCGCTCATCACGATGACCGATCAGCCGCATCAACTGTCGCGAAGTGTGCAGCGTAAACGGCCGCGGCCGCCGCGCCAGTTTCAGACCCGCCTCTTCCGGCGTTCGGTCGCCCTTGCCGTTATTGCAGCGGTAACAGCAAGCCACCAGATTTTCCCAAGACGAGCGTCCGCCGCGGGACCTGGGAACCACGTGGTCCAGCGTCAACTCGGAGCTAGGAAAGATGCGCCCGCAGAACTGGCAGGTATTGCGATCGCGCAGCAGAATGTTCTTCCGCGATAGCGCCCGGCTCTGCTGCGGAATGTGCCGGTAGGCCAAAAGCCGGATAACGGATGGAACTTTGTGCGCATGCGCCGCAGAATGAACTTCCGAGTTGTGCATCTCTTCGGCCTGCGCTACGCCCTTGAGCATCAGCACCATGGCTCGCCGCACCGCCGTCACGTTAATAGGCTCGTACGTCGCATTGAGCACCAACACAGGCTCCTGCATTAGCGACGCTCGCCGTGGCGTGATCGGGTTGTAGGGTCTACTACCGGCAGGTCCGTCGCTGCCAGGCACAAGCGCTCCGGCGGCTTCGGGGGTATAGCGCCCCCGGGATTCGCTCGCACTGGACCTCGCAGGGCTCATGCGCGTACCTCGGGCTAGCTTGGACTGTGCTTCGTGACCGGGCTTCGGGCGGCGCGGGCTACGGTCAGCCCTACAACCGATTTGGCTCCGGAATCGAGTAACGCTCGCGCGCAGGCGTCGAGCGTGGCTCCAGTCGTCAATACATCATCTACCAGTAAGACGCGTAGCTTGTCAACTTGGCTGCCTGGACGTGTGGCAAAGGCGCCACGGACGGCCTCCCTGCGCTCCTCCAGAGACAGCACCGTTTTTTCCGGGCGTTGGCGGGTGCGCACCAGCAAAACAGGCCTGTAGGGCAGCCTGAGCGCCTTGGCGAGTGGCTTGGCGAGCAGTGCGGCCTGGTTATATCCGCGCTCTCGTTCGCGACTTCGGTGTAAGGGGACTGGTACTACTAAATCGGCCTCGAACGCTTCTCCTTCGCCGCGCACCAGCTGCACCATACGGGCTGCGAACCACCTCGCGAGGGGGTCCGTCCTCTGATATTTCAGCATTAGCAACGCGCGCACCAGCTGGTCTTGATAGATGGCTAGGCTGCGCGCTCGCGCGAATGCGTAGGTCGGAGGGTTGCAATGAGGGCAACGCAGCGACTCGACTGTAACCGGATGAAAAGACTCCAGCGGCTGACCGCAAATCTCGCAGGCTCGTTCCGGGACCCGCGTGAACGAATCGAGGCAATCCTCACAGATCGGGACGCGACTGGCATGTGCCAGCAGTTTTTCGCAAATGCGGCAAGGCGCGGGGAAAAAGATGCTGACCAGCGCATCTTCGGCCTCGCGCAGCAAAGAGTTCGCAATGCCTCGTAAAGGGAGCGAAGTAAGCACGCCGTAGCCATTTGGCACCATTCATTGGCGCCGCACGCTGGCAAAGATTACTCCTCATGCTTCTCAGAAGAAAGCATTAAATTATCGTTATATATAAATAATTCTGTAAGTAACACGGAGAGTGACCAAAAGCTTCGGTTCCGCAGCGCTCCGGGGGGGACGGCATGCCGTGCCCACTCCTCAACCAGGCGGAGAAATGCAGCCGTCTTCTGCTCGTTTGACCCAAAAGCAATTTCCTGGGGAAGTCTCGATCCCGAAGGGATCGCGCGCCAGCGGGCTACAGCAGGCCCTGCTCCATCTTCTCTTGGCAGGTAATACAGTGCTTCGCCCAGGGCACCGCCTCCAGGCGCTTTTGCTGCAATTCGTCCTGACAGTTGGCGCACACGCCATAATCGTCCGTATCGATGCGCTTCAGCGCCGCGTCGATCAGGTTGAGGATCTTGCGATCCGTATTGGTCATGCCGAACAAAAACTCCTTGGTGTAGGAGTTCGCCGCCTTGTCCGCCAGATCCACGGTGGGATCTTCATCGGCGGTGCGGCCTTCCTCCTGCGTACGCGCGATGGTCTTCATCAACTCCTCGCGCCGTATCGCCAACTTTTTCTTGTAGTACTCGAGCCTTTTCTTGTCCATGAGTGTCCCGCCCCACAGTGTGCCTTCCGGGGCCATCTAAAAACTCCGTAGTGTAGGCCCTGTAGTCGTTCATGTCAAGTTCCAGGCGCTGCTTCCGGGCCTTCGCGTTGGGTACTCTTTGCTGATTGACGTTGTGGAAGTTGGTGAGTATCCTCACGTTAGGCAAGTTGGAGAACCTTTATGCGACGAATGCGCGAAATCCTCGCGGCGATGGCAGCAGCAACCGTATCGGTGACGATGCTTGGAGCGCCTCTATGGGCAGCGCCGGCGTCACAACTTGGCATTGTGGTGTTCGCGGATCATGCGCGCGTGGGAACTGCCGCCGCATCGGTTGGCAGCACGGTATTCGGCGGCGACAGACTGACCACCGAACCCAAAGGTAGCGTGCAGGTCCGCGCTGGTGCAGCGCGATTCTTGCTGGCCGGCGGCGGCGTGGCCACCCTATCCAGCGATGACGCGATCCCGGCGGCGACCTTGATTTCTGGGACGGCGACATTTTCTACCGCCAGCGCCAAAGCGTTCACTTTGCATTTTGCAAATGCCGCAATTCGCGCGAACTCCGATGAACCCACCGTAGGACAAGTCTCGGTGCTCGGACCGAAGGAACTGATCGTGAAAAGCACGCGCGGGTCCCTGGCCTTCACCGTAAGCGGCGAAACCCGCGTGGTCGCGGAAGGCTCCGCCTACCGCGTGATTCTGGATCCGACTCCGGCAGAGGTTGCCTCAGCAAATTCCCCAGCGCGAGGCGAATCGCCGCAGCAGACTGGAGGCGAGCCGCGGGCTGGTGAGATTTCCCGCATTATTCCCCAGGTGACTATCGGCCGTGGCGGGCAGACCCTGGATGCTACGGCAAACTCCATCGTGGATTGGCAAGACCAGATCAATACGTCAACCATCGCCCGGGCGCGCATCGGTCTCGACGATGGATCCGTGTTGAACGTCGGCTCGGGCTCTTTGCTGCGCGTTGTGAAACACGATTCTGCCGCGCAACAAACGGACCTGGAACTGACTTACGGCAAGCTCCGCGCCAGGGCGCAGCAAATTTCCAAGCCGGGCGGCACTTTTGAAGTACACACCGCCGCGGGAATTGCCGGCGTAGTGGGCACGGATCTTTACGTGGACTACTTCAACGACATCATGAACGTGATCGTGTTTGAAGGCACCGTGAAGGTCTGCAATCTGTCCGGAGCGTGCGTGATCGTGAAGGCCGGGGAGATGACCAGCGTGCGGAGGGGCAATGAAGGCCCTCCGGTTCCACCGGTTCCGGCGCCTCTGGCGTTGATGACTAGCGCGGCCTCGGATACCGACGACGGTGAAGCCGTAGCCCAGGCGGTACCGAATCCAACGACCCCCCGCGCCGACAACAGCCGCACCAAGGTTGGCGGCGGCCCGGTTAGCGCGGGAAGCAGCAAATTTGTGTGGTATGCCGTCAGCGTGGTGGCCATCGTAACCGCTGTCGCGATTCACCAAGCGCTGGAAAGTCCGGACCGTCCTTAAGGCCTATTTGTAACCATTCTTGCAATTACACCAAGTTCATCAGCCGAAACATGACCATTTCGCGTCCGCAGATGTTTGCGGGCGTTATTTTTCGTTTATATCGACGCGATCACTTCGATTTCCACCGCCGCATCCTTCGGCAAGCGCGCCACCTGCACCGTTGTGCGAGCTGGCGGAGCACTACTGAAGAAGCGTGCATAGACTTCATTCATCGCCGCGAACTCGTTTATGTCCTTCAGAAAAACTGTGGTTTTGACCACGTGGTGGAGGTTCGAGCCGGCGGCTTCGAGAATGCCTTTTACGTTTTCGAGCACGCGCTCCGTCTGCGCCGCGATACCCGCGCCCACAAGTTCTCCAGTCTGCGGATCAATGGCAATCTGGCCGGAGACAAATAGAAAGCCGTTGGTGCGCACGGCTTGCGAGTAGGGACCGATGGGCTTTGGACCGCGGTCGGTTAGAACGATGTCTCTCATGGTATAGCTCCTTTAGAAATAAGAACGGATAACGGTGGCAGCGCGTCGCCGCGCGATGCGGACACGGCGGAATTTTCGTAGCGCGCACGGAAGTCTGCCGGAACACCGGGATGCTTCATCCACAGCCGCACAAATGCGGCGACGTTTTGGTGCGTCTCCTGCTCGAACGCGGCGATCAAATCGTCGAGATCGAAACCCCGGCCGGCGCGAGCGTATAGCATGTGGTCGATCGCATCGTTAAATACTTTGGGACCGTAGCGATCCTGCAGCGCATAAAAGAACAGAAAGCTCTTGGCGCGCGCGATCTGGCGAGCTTCGCGCGTGACGTTGATCGCGGCACTGTCCGAGGCTTGGCCAAGTGCGTCCTTTCCAATAACATCTCCTCCAGCGGGCGTGGCAGCGGATTGCGGCGCTTTGAGCGATTTTTGCGCCCTTAGGGGTTCTTGCAGCTGACGCGCGCCAGCGTCTTTCGGCACCAACTGCAGCGCATGCCGAATCGTTTCGCCACGCGCTTGCGGACCTTCAATTTCTTCGCGGCTTCTGGCGGCCGCAAAAACCGGCAGTAACGAAAGCGGTTCGGTTTGCTGATAAAAACCAGGGTTGCGGCCGTATCCCAACCAACTGGCGGCAAGCGATGGAGCGGCTGCGGCGGCCAGCTTTGGCGCTCCCTTGCTAACATCCACCATCACTGTGTCGGAGGAAGCGAGCTCGGCGGTCGGTTCCTCTCGCGAATCTTCATTGAGGAGTGCCACGGCGCTGGAACGAAAATTGGAAATACATCCTTCGGGGACCGGACACTCCACCACCCAGAAAGTCGAAACACGACTGTTGGGCGCTCCAAAAATGGAATTGTAGACGTCGATGGTGCGTGCTAATTCGCCACTGGCCTGCTGCAGAACTCCAGACTTGCTGGACGCCCGGCTCCAGAGGATGATTTTCTGATGCGCAGCGCGAATCTCTCTGGCGTTGTACCGTCCCGCAACCACGAACGGGTAGCGATCTTTCACGGTCTGTAACGCGCGAAAGGTCTGCGTGCCATTCTTGCTGTCACGCGAGGACTTCTTGAGCGTACCGCTGCTATGTACCAGAAACCCTTCGGGCGCATTGATTACCAGCTCCCATTTTTTGGGAGGCACGCCGCCAAAGCCGAGGAATCCGCGAACTTGCGGCAGTTCGGGACTCCAGCCCGCGGCGGGTAAATAAAATGCGTCGGACGCGAAACTGAGATCCCTGCGGTCCGCAGCGGGCGGCAGAATATCGTAGGAGATGTGCAACGCGTGTGCGGCATCCACTGGCCACGGGGTTGCGAAGCGAATGACCGAGTTGCGCGCATCGCCCGTGCGTGGCTCGCTCACAATATCCGCGCCGTCCCATTTTGTAGCAGCGGCGCCGGTGTTCAGACGTTTTTCGTTCGGGAGCAAAATCTCGATTTCGCGAATAGAGCGGACGCCGGTGTTGCGGAGCTGATAGTCCGCCTCAATGTGGATGGTTTGCGCCGAAGGTGCGAATTGCACGCGAATTTCCTGCTTCTCAACGACAAAGCCTGGGCCCAGCGGCGCGGCGCACGAACTGGCCCACATGGCGCAAAGCAGCAGGAGCGCAGCAAAGGGAAAAACGGATTGGAGGCGCGGCCGCAAAACCTCTTGATTGTAACGGGGAAAGGCGGGGAGCAACAGCGCGGTGTAGAGAGAATTCAACGGAACTGGCTGACAAATTGGCACGAAACGGGTACTGAGCGGTGTGAGTTAACGATCGGCTGCGGAGAGCGCCAGCCAGCCCGCCAAAATCAGCGCCGACTCGCGCGCGTGCGAACGAAATCCGTGTTGGCGTGATTTCTCTTGGCTACGCGGGCGGCGACTTCTTTTTCCGCTTGGTCGTCGGTCATGCCTGCGTTGATGTACTCGAGAATCTGTCTTTCGCTAAGACCGGTGTTCTTCAGGCGGCCAATTTCTTCGCTGGAAAGCGTGGGCTGGCGCTGGAGGTGGCGGCTAACCAGCGTTTGCACCGTGGCCGCGGACAGCCCGATTAATTTCAGGGTGATGGCTTCCGTGCTGATGCTGTCGATTTGGTCGGACTGCGCCATGCTGAGAATGTCTTGCTCGGAATAGCCGGCGCTCACAAGATTGCTCGCGGAATCACCGCTGCTAAAAACGTGCCCGTGGGAACGCGCGTCCTTGACCATCGTCAGACATGCGTCATCGCTCAGGCCAAGACCTTTAATTGTGATGATCTGCGGGATTTCCACCGCGGTCACGTTCAGCTTCTTGAGTTGCTCCACGGTGCTGGAAGACAAGCCAGAATTTTCGAGCGGAAGATAGTTGGTCGTCGGATGTTTTTCGCAGCCTGCGAGCAGCAACCCGCCGAGTAGAACACCAACCATCGCAATAGAAGCTGGACGACGCATACCCTTATTCTAAGCGCTCAACTGCCAGGGTTGGGACGCGTGTGTTTTGGGCGACACCCGGCGAAAGGACAGGTACGTCGCGGCGGTCGCGAATTCGTTTTGGAGTGCGGCGGCTTGCCGCCGCCCTTACGGTGCGAACCTAACTCTGGCTTAAATCTTGAGTCGCGCGTCGATCTGCACTTCCACGAGAGGCCCCATTCGCAGATTTGCTAGATGTTGCAGCTGCGAAAGCGGCGTCAAGCCGCCGCACTCTAAAACGAACGCTAGTTGGGGGCGGAGCCTTCGCCGGGTTGGTAGACGCGCTCGACGCCGATTACGCCGGTGATGCGGCGGATATTGACGAGGATGGTTTCGAGCTGGCGTTTGTCGGCGATTTCGAGACTGGCTTCGATGCGGGCGTTGAGTTTGTCCGGGCGACTCTCGAGGTTGCGGATGTTGGAGCCGGCGCCGCTGATGACGGCGGTGATCTCGGCGAGCAAGCCGGCACGGTCCTTGGCACGGATGGAGAGCTGCACTGGGAAGGTGGAAGCGCTGTCGCCGCCCCATTCGACGGCGATGCGGCGTTCCGCCTGATACAGCAAGTTTTGCACGTTGGGACAGCTCTTGGTGTGCACGGCCACGCCACGTCCGCGCGTGATGTAGCCGATGATTTCGTCGCCGGGAATCGGGTTGCAACATTTGGCGCGATAGACGAGCAAATCGTCCTGGCCCTTGACGACCAGCGGAGCTTCGCCAAAGCCGAGCATGCGCTTGACGGTTTTTACCAGTGTGGGCTTGGCGTCCACATTTTCCACGGCATCGTCTTTCGCAGCGTCGCCAAACACGCGGGTAAGAATTTGCCGCGCGGAATATTTTCCGAAGCCTACGGCAGCGTACAAATCTTCGATCTTGGAAATGCCCAGGTCCGCGGCGACCTTGAGCATGTCGGCTTCGGGAATTTTTTTGAGGCCGCGGCCGAAATGGCGAGAATCGTTTTCCAGAAGCTTGCGGCCCATTTCCGTGGCTTCTTCGCGCTCCTGCACGTTGATCCAGTGGCGAATTTTGCTTTTGGCGTGCGAGGATTTGACGAAGCTGAGCCAATCGCGGCTGGGGCGATGGCCTTTCTGCGTGAGAATCTCCACCACGTCGCCGTTGGTGACTTCATGGCGCAGGGGAACCATCACGCCGTTAACCTTGGCGCCCACGCACTGGTGGCCCACTTCCGTGTGCACGGCGTAGGCGAAGTCTACGGGAGTGGCACCGCGCGGCAGCTCCATCACGCGGCCTTTGGGCGTGAAGGCGTAAACTTCCAGCGGCGCCAGATCGACTTTGAGCGTGGTGAGAAACTCGCCGGGTTCCTGAAGTTCCTGCGACCACTCGATCAATTGGCGCATCCACGCGATGCGCTGATCGTCGTCATCGGCGGCTGGTTTGCCGCTCTTGTATTTCCAGTGCGCGGCGACGCCTTCTTCCGCCAGGCGATGCATTTCCTGGGTGCGAATTTGAATCTCGAAGGCTTGTCCGCCGTGCAGCACGGTGGTGTGCAGCGACTGGTAAAGATTCGGCCGCGGCATGGCGATGTAATCCTTGAAGCGGCCCGGGACTGGTCGCCAGATGTGGTGCACCACGCCCAGCGCGGCGTAGCAATTGCGTTCGGTATCGGTGATGACGCGCACGGCGAGCAGGTCGTAGACCTGCTCCAGACCACGTTCTTGACGAATGGTTTTGCTGTGCAGGGAGTAGAGAGCTTTTACGCGGGCTTCAAGCTCCGCGGGAATACCGCTTTCGACGAGCTTGGCGCGGATAGTGCTCTGCACTTCCTCCAAAAAACGCTGGTGCACAGGGGCTTTGTCGGTGACTTGCTTTTGCAGCGCGAAGAAAGCTTCGGGCTCAAGGTAGCGGAAGGCAAGATCTTCCAGCTCGCCGCGAACGATGCCCATGCCGAGGCGATGCGCAATAGGCGCGTAAATATCCAGAGTTTCCTTGGCGATGCGCTGCTGCTTGTGGGGCTCCAGGTAATCCAGGGTGCGCATGTTGTGCAGGCGGTCGGCGAGCTTGACCATCACCACGCGAACGTCGTTAACCATCGCCAGAAGCATCTTGCGAACGTTTTCGGCCTGGCGATTTTCCGGAGCGACCATATTGAGGCGGCCGATCTTGGTTACGCCGGCAACGAGGTGGGCGACTTCCGCGCCAAAGCGTTCTTCAATGCGGGAGAGCGGGAATTCGGTGTCTTCGATGACGTCGTGGAGCAGTGCGGCGGTGAGCGTGGTGGCGTCCATCCGCATGTCAGCAAGGATGTGGGCTACTTCGAGCAGGTGGGTGAGGTAGGGCTCGCCAGAGCTACGCAGCTGGTCGCGGTGGCGTTCGGCGGCGATTTCGTAGGCGCGGCGAACCACCCAGGGATCTTCGGAGGGGCGATTCTTGCGGAGTTTTTCGAGGAGTTCCTCGAGGCGAGCGTCCAGCTGGCGATCATCGCGGTCGCGGTGAAAGTTTAGCGGGGCGTTGCCGGAGGACGGCATGGCGTAGTTTACCTCTTAACGCGGCTGGGGGAAAGCCGCGGAGAATGGAATTAGGAAACGGATTTCTGTGGGAATCCCCTGGGGGATTCCTGAAAGGATGTGAAAACAAAGGGAGTTAAAGTGCTTTGTTTTCACATCCTTTTGTAAGTGCGCATTCTAAAGGAGTTAGCGCGGGTTGTTAGTTACTAAATGATTACGCATAGCAAAGCCCGCCGGTCGATAAGCAGGGGCTTTGGTTCATTTTGGGAAAGATCGCAACGGACTGGACGTGGTTCTCTACGGAAACAATAGTAAACAATGATAATTGAATTGTCAAGACTTTTTTGTGGCATCTTTTAAAATGGCGGCAAGTCTCGGGCCGACAAGGAGTTGCGTGACCCATTTGCGGGATAGGAGTAAGGGGCGGGCGTTGGGGATGGGCCCTTCGTGGAGGGGATAGGAAGACGAAGATTAAGAATAACGCAGAGACACAGAGTTCGCAGAGGGGTGCGGAGAACCCCTAAGGGGCGGGGTCGGTCGACCGATGATCGAAATGGCGCTAGTAGCGGCGCAAAAAGAACGCCAATCAGGAGATTCATCCCGCGGAAGACGCGGGATGGAAAAGCGTTGGCGTTCCCAGGGTTTCGTGGCTTCGATTAGCCGCCGGCGGGTTGCGGCTGGTCGGCGCGCTTTTGCTTGATTTCTTTGATTTGGTCGATCAGGTCGTCGGCTTGCTTGGTCAGGGCGGCGCGTTCGTCGGCGCTTTCCACGGTGTCCGCCTTGCGGCGATAGAGGAGGTTGAGATAGGCCATGGCGTCGTCGTAGTCAGGACGAAGCTGGATGGCTTTCTTCAGGTCGGCGATGCCTTCGTCGATCAGGGCGCCCTCTTTGGCGACATAGTCGGCACGAACGGCCGGCGGCAGAGGATCGGTATCCTTGATCTGTTTATTGATGTGTTCTTTATTGTAGTCCACGCGCATCAGGCCGTTGGCGCGGAAGGCCAGGGTCCAATCGATGACGCCGATCCAGTAGTAAGGTTCGGGATCGTTGGGCTGCAGGCTGATGTGCTTTTGATGGAAGGTCTTGGACTCTTCGAATTTGGCTTCGTCAAACGGCGTGCCGGCCATCTGGAAGAGGATGGAGCCAATGCCGTCGATGGCGCTTAAATTGTTGGGATCGGTTTGCAGAACTTCTTTAAACTCGGCGATGGCCTGATTGCCGAACTGCATATTTTCCTGGGACGGAGCGCCGGGGATATACTGCGTGGCGTAAGCGGTGGCGAGATAGAGGCGGGCATTCAGCAGGGTGGGATCCAGGTCCTTGGCCTGCTTGAAGTCCTCAATGGCCACATCGTACTGGCCGTTCTTGAAGGATTGCACGCCCTTGTTCAAAAGGTCGCGCGCGTGAAGCTTAGCGCAGCCGGAGACGCCGAGAACCAAAAGACATAACGCCGCGAGTGCGGCGACGCGGCGAGCGGACTGCGAAGGACGGACCGCTACGGAGCCCGCACCTGCTAGCGATGCATGAGTCATCGAAAGAACCATCCCTGATGTGCGCGACCGTAAAACGGCCGGCGCGAGAATTCACAACCGCCCTGCGAAGGGCAACGCCCAATTACAAATCTCTGTGTTTACTGCCCCGCTTCAAGTTTTGCCGTGATCAAGCCGACCTTGTCGATGCCCGCGCCGCGCATAATATCGATGGCGCGCGCAACGTCCATGAACATTACATCGTTATCGCCTTTGACGAAAGCAACTTTCTCGGCGCGCTCTTTAAAAATCTGTTCCATGCGAGCGCCGAGATTTTCCCAAGTGACATCTTCATTGTTGATCTTGAGCTTGGACTTGTCGGACTTGGGGTCGGCAATCACTTGGACGACAACGGTCTTGTCGCTGAGATCCTGTTCCTGCTTTTGATTCGGATTGGGCTGGGGCACCAGCGCGTCCATGCCCTTCGGCGTCAACGGCGTGATGACCATGAAGATGATCAGCAAAACCAGCAAAATATCGATAAGCGGAACGATGTTCATTTCCGCCATTGCACCGCCGGTATTTTCTCCTACGGACATTCCCATGGCAATTCTCCTAGCACAACTAAGACTATTCGTGATTCTGCCGCGCCGGGTGGGTGACGGCGCGGCCTGAAACAAACACAAACGAATGGTTCAACTAAACCGTTGCTATTCCGCGCTGAACGGGCTTAGTCCGCCGGAGGTGTAGCAGGTGGTGTTGGCGGCGCTTCACCCGCGGAGTGATTCTTCTCGGTGAGCAACCCGAGTTGATCCACGCCCGCGGAACGGATTTCGTCCACGGCACCGACGACGTCGCCGTATTTGGCACGAGCATCGCTCTTGACGAATACAGTCTTGTCCAGGCGGTTGGAGATGCGGTCTTTGATCTGGTTGGTGAGGTCGGCCTTTTCCGTCTTGGTGGTGCCGAGGAAAATATCACCGCTGCGGGTGATGGCGACGATGATGGCGTCGTCTTTATCCGCAGCCTGCATGTCATGGGTGTTGTTGACGCTGGCCATGTCTACCTGCTTGCCCTTTTGCAACATGGGAGTGACGACCATGAAGATGATCAACAGGACGAGCATGATGTCCGCCATGGGAATGACGTTCGGCGTGGACATCTGACTGCCGACTTTGGGTTTGTATCCCATAGGGCGCCGTTATTTCTTGGCCGCGCCGCGACGGAGGATGAAGTAGTTGATCAGCTCCATGGAGGAGTTGTCCATCTCGACGTCGAAGGCTTCGACTTTGTTGGTGAAGTAGTTGTAGGCCCACACAGCGGGCACGGCGACGAGCAAGCCGAGCGCGGTGGTGACAAGAGCTTCAGCGATACCGCCGGCAACCGCGGAGAGACCGGTAGCGTGGCTGGTTTCAATGCCTTTGAAGGCGTTCAAAATACCGACTACCGTGCCGAAGAGTCCGACGAACGGCGCCGTAGAACCGATGGTCGCGAGAGCCGAGAGGCCGCGCTTCATTTCCGCGTGCACGATGGCGACGGAGCGTTCGAGACCGCGCTTGGCGGCTTCGATGACGTCGGCGTCACTCACCTGTTGCGAGGCAGACTGAAATTCGGAAAGGCCCGTCGCGACGACCTTGGCAATGTGGCTCTTCTTGTTGCGCTCGGCAATGGCGATAGCTTCGTCGAGTTTGCCTTCTTTGAGCGCGCCAGCAACCTGCTGCACGAACACGCGAGACTGCTTGCGCGCCGCGCTGTACATCAGGGCGCGGTCAATCATCACGCCGAAGGAATAGATCGAGAGAATGAAGAGAATGACGACTACGGTGCGAGGCAGGGCGCTCATCGAGCCCCACATCGTGCGTAGATCCCAGTTCGAACCATTGGCCTGCTGAAACAGCATGGCCGCGTAAACGTACACTGTTGCCACCATTCGTTTGCTCCTTAGAATTTTCTATCAAACTAGCGTTTAAGCCAGAATTTGTTGCCGGGCCGGCGTCCCTTCCCCACGGCTGGAGCACCGGACCTTGCTGCGAACTTTGTTGCAAACCGCGTTGCGAACTTTAATGCAAATCTTGCTGCGAGCTGCGTTACTAGCCACCGAGAGAGAAAACCACGTCAATGGTGGTGTCGACTTCGACGGGCACACCATTCAAGAGCGTCGGCTGATAGCGCCACTGTCTGACCGCGTCGAGCGCGGCCTGTACCAGCAGCGGATGGCCAGACTCCAAAGTGAGCGACTGTACTGTGCCATCCTTGCCGATAATGGCGTGCAGGCGGACGGTGCCGGAAATACGGGTCTGGCGCGCCAGCGGAGGATAGTTAGGCTTGATCTGATTTATCAGCTTGGCTTGTTGCACGTTGCCGCCCTGACGAATGCGCGATTGCACGACCTTGGGAGGAGGGGGCGCCGCACCGATGCCGCCCATCACGCCACCCAAAACGCCGCCGATGCTGCCGCCGGCGACGCCGCCCGGCACGCCGGGACCGCTCATGCCCATGTCGGGCTCGGCGTCTTCCTTAATAATTTTGATGTCCTTCGGAATAACTTTGGGAGCCACCAGTTTGCCGGCATCCATCAAGTGGACTTGCGGCTTGATGTGCACGACTTGCGCGACGGGAGGAGGCGGCGGGGGCGGCGGAGGAGGCGGAGCGACGAGCAGCGTGGCCATCATCGTCTTGGGCAGCGCCTCGGTGTAAATCAGCGGGATCAAGATTAGGATGGAGAGAAATCCCACCTGGAAGATCATCGAGAGGACAACAGTCCAAGGCTTATTGGTCCGGACCGCCTTGGATGTGGACACCACCATATCTTCAAACATGTTTTATGACCTCCTGCCTGCGGCGGCGAGACGCCCGGGGGCGCCCTCACTTCCGCGGGCTTTGCTACCGGCTGCGGGTCCGGCGCCAACTGCCGAGCCGTGACCGCGCCAGTTAACCCAGGCGACCACGAGCGGAGCAGCGATACCAAAACTGGAATACGTTCCTACCACAATTCCCACCACTAGAGCAAAGGAGAAAGCACGTAGTACCTGCCCGCCCATAAGAAATAGTACGAGCACGGTGAGAAAAGTCAGGCCGCTGGTCAGAATGGTTCGCGAAAGCGTCTGGTTGATGGACTTGTTGACGACGTCCGCGAACGATTCTTTGCGCAATAAACGGTTATTCTCGCGAATGCGATCGAAAATCACGATGGTGTCGTTCATGGAATAACCGACCAGCGTGAGCAAAGCCGCGATGACCGTGAGCGAAATTTCAAAATGCAGCAACGAGAAAAAGCCCAGAGTGATCAGCACGTCGTGAAAAACGGCCAGAACGGCAGCGGCACCATAGACCCACTCGAAGCGGAAAGCAATATATACCAGCATGCCTGCCAAAGCATAGAGGGTAACGTAGACGGCCTGGAGGCGCAGCTCAGCGCCCACTTTGGGACCAACGATTTCGACGTTGCGAATGGTGAAGGGTCCGAGTGCGTAAGAATCTTTCAGCGAGGAAAGAACGGGCGCGGTGACGCCATTGACCTTGGCGAGGTCGTCAAAATTCGTAAGCACGCCGTTGGCTTCTTTGTCGCGATACTGCAGGATGCTTTTCGCGAGTTGCTGATAGCGATCGCCAGCGTTGATCGTGAGCACCAACGGATCGCGCTGCGTGAGAATGTCGTTGAGCGAAGCGGGCGTGGCGGCGTTGAAGTCCGGGTGATTGGCATTGCCCTGGCCGTAGATGACGTTGAGAGCGGTGAGCACCTGGGCTTTGCTGGTGTCGAGAGCCTGATCGGCTTGGCCTTTTTGCTCGAGGCTGATGACTACTTCGTTGGCCTGAGCGCCGGGGATGGCATTGTCGCTGATGGCTTGAATTTCGCTGCCGCCGAGGCCTTGCGCGGAGAGCGCGCTGCGCAGCTGATCGACGTTGGGAGCCTTAGCGAAGCGCACGTCAACGTTGGTGCCGCCCTTGAAATCGATGCTGTAAGGAAGACCGCCGCCCGTCGGGCCACCCTTGAGGAATACGGATGTCCATCCGATGATGAGAAGGAGCAGGCTCAACCCGAAGAAGAACTTGGCCTTGCCCATCCAATCGATATTTGGCTGTTTGAATAGCTCAATCATGCCGCTTGTGCTTCCCTTCCTTAGACTCCAAGGGGTTCGGCTTTGTTCCCGGCGCGGTCTTCTCTATGGAAAGAATAGAGTGTTGGCACCTTATAACCTAGAGAACGCTCGTTTTGCATCGAGTGAACCGTGTATCCCAGTGGTCCTAGTACGCGTTTGAGGTCTTAAATGCTCAATTCCCCCTGCCGATCCATCTTGGAGAGGTGATACTGAAAAATCGTTTTGGAAACGTAGATCGCGGTGAAGACGTTGGCGATCAAACCGATGGTCAGGGTGATGGCGAACCCGCGGATCGGCCCCGTGCCGAACAGGAACAGGAAAAACGCGGAAACGACCGTGGTTACGTGGGTGTCGATGATGGTCAGGAAGGCTTTGTCGAAGCCGGCCTGGACGGCGGAGGGGGCAGACTTTCCGTTGCGCAACTCTTCGCGAATGCGCTCGAAGACGAGCACGTTGGAATCGACGCCCATGCCGATGGTGAGGATGACGCCGGCGATACCGGGCAGGGTGAGGACCGCGCCGAACATGGCCAGGAAAAAGAGCAAAATGAGGAGGTTCAGGATCAGGGCGAGGACCGCGTTCGCGCCGGAGTAGCGGTAGTACACCAGCATGAAGATCATGACGACCAGCAAGCTGAGTACGGAGGCCTGGACGCCGTGACGAATGGAATCGGCGCCGAGGGAGGGGCCTACAGTGCGCTCTTCGAGAAATTTGATGGAGGCGGGCAGGGCGCCGGCGCGTAAAACCAATGCGAGATCGTGCGCGGTTTGCTGGCTGAAGTTTCCGGTAATTTCGCCGCTGTCCTCGATTTTCCCTTTGATGACCGGGGCGGAATAGACGCGCTTATCGAGTACGATGGCCATCTGGCGATTGATATTTTGCTCCGTGAACGGCCCGAAGCGGCGCGCGGCGTCGGCAGAGAGTGAGAAATTCACTTGATACAAGCTGGGGTTGCCGGTGTTGCGATTTTCCTGGGCGGTGCGCAGATCGCGGCCGGTGATGATGGGAGCGCGACTGAGCAGGTACCAGCTTTCTCCGACGTCCGGCGTCCCGGAAACGCTACGACTCGGAGCATCGCCGGGGACCAGTTCTGTTCCAGCGGGAAGCACGCCGCCGTGCTTTTGCAGCGCATCAAGCTGCGAGGTGTAAGTAACGGGGTCCTCGACGAGTTTCAGCTCAAGTTGACCGCCTTCTTGAATTACGTGTATGGCGCGGGTGGGATCGCCTTCGCCGGGCAACTGTACAAGGATTTCATTGTCTTTGCGGCCGTGCAGCTGAATGGTGGGTTCCGTCAAACCCAGGGCGTTGATGCGGCGCTCGATGGTCTCGAGCGACAAATTCATGGTGGTTTCCTGGATTTGCGCGATGGCGCCGGTGCGTAGTGTCAGCGTATAGCTGTCGGGATCGCCGGCGGCGGATCCGAGATCCCAAACGTTGCCGTACTGCGCGGTGATGAGGTCGCGGAAGGCGTTGAGCTGCGCGGGATCGATCTTGCGCACCAGGATATGCGTATCGTCGGCGCGGCGGACTTCGTCATAGGTAATATTCTTGGCGCGCAGTGCCGCGGTGAGGCGATCGACGGTTTGATCCGTTTCTTGCGCGACGGCTTCCTGCACTTGCACTTGGAGGATGAGGTGCGTGCCTCCCTGCAAGTCCAGCCCGAGCTTGATTTGGTGCGCGAAATTATCTTTTACTTGCGCGACGGAGGTTGGGAAGGTCGGATAGCCCACCAGGAAATAAATGCAGAACAGAATTACCGCCAGAATGAAAAGCGCTTTCCACTTCAGGTTAGGAGTCATGGTCAGAAAGTTTTGCCTGGCCGCGAGGTGGGCTTATTTTGCATCTTCCGATGCCTCCACCTGGGCTATTGCTGCGCGCGAGATGCGGATTTTTACCGGCGGCTCGGCGGAAATTTTCAGGATCAAAGAGTCTCCGTCGATGCCGCTGACGGTGCCGTAAATGCCGCCGTTGGTGATGACTTTGTCGCCGGTCTTGAGCGCTCCCAGCATTTCCTGCATTTTTTTGCGCTGGCGTTGCTGCGGCATGATGACCATCAGATACATGATGCCGAACATGAGGCCCAGCGGAATAAGAAACCCGCCGAAACCACCCGCACCGCCGCCAATCTGAAACAACATCGCCGACAAATTCGCCAAAATCATGAGTGCTTTTTAGACCAACCCTTCTTTATAACGGCTATCCGCGCCCCGAACAAAAGCCCGCAGGCGACAGAATCTGCCAGTGGCGAGATTTCCTCGCTGCCAAATTCCGATCGTGTTCTCTGCCCTTGGTGCCCCGCGGAGGTGCCCAACGGAAGCGCGAATCGCGCCCTTTTTTCGTTGCGCTACGCCGGTCCAGCAGTATAACGCGCGCGCATCGCAGATGAGAAATTCGCTAGGTTCCCAAACTCAATAGCCTCGTGGATTTGTCGCATGATGTCAAGGTAAAAGTGGATGTTGTGGTGGGTGGCGAGGATGGCGGCGGTGAGTTCTCCGGCGGCGAACAGGTGCCGAAGATACGCGCGCGTGTAACGTTTGCAAACCGAGCAGCTGCAATTTGCATCGATAGGGCTTTGATCTTGGGCGTAGCGCGCGTTCTTGATGAGCACGCGGCCTTCGCTGGTGTACAGGCAGGCGTGGCGGGCGGCGCGCGTGGGCAGCACGCAATCCATCATGTCGATGCCGAGCGCGACGTAATCAGCGAGCTGCTCCGGGCGGCCCACGCCCATTAAATAACGCGGGCGATCTTTCGGCAAAAGCGCGGTGACTTCCGCGGCCATTTCGCAGGTGAGGTCGTATGGCTCGCCGACCGCGAGTCCGCCGACGGCGTAGCCGGGAAAGTCGATGTCAAGAAGTTGGCGGGCGCTTTCGCGGCGCAGATCGGCGAAGGTGGCGCCTTGCACGATGCCGAATTGCCATTGCTCATTCTCGGGCGCGACTTTTTGCGCGCTATTTTCGAGAAAATATTTGCGGGCACGTTGGGCCCAGGCGGTAGTGCGTTTTAGGGCGGATTCGGCTTTGTCGCGCGGCGCGGGCGTTTCGATGCACTCGTCGAGCACCATGGCGATATCCGAGCCGAGGGCCAGCTGAATTTCCGCGGCTTTTTCCGGCGTTAGAAAGTATTCGGAGCCATCGAGGTGCGAACGAAAGCGCACGCCGTCGTCATTGATTTTGCGCAAATCGGAAAGACTGAAGACCTGGTAGCCGCCGGAGTCGGTGAGGATGGCGCGGTTCCAGGACATAAATTTGTGCAGCCCGCCGAGTTTGCGGACGAGTTCGTGGCCGGGGCGAAGAAATAGATGGTAGGTGTTGGCAAGAATAATGCCTGCGCCAAGCTCTTCGAGGTCTTCCTGGCGCAGAGATTTCACCGTGGCTTGCGTGCCCACTGGCATGAATACTGGTGTTTCGATGGTGCCGTGCGGCGTGGTCAGGCGCCCGCGACGCGCTCCGGTGGCGTTGGTATGAAAGACATCGAACGAAAACACGATGCCATCAGCGTATCACGGCGGGTTCAGGAGAAAATCCAGACACCAGTCACCTTCACGAGTACGTAGACCGCCCATACTCCGAGCGCGATCGCGAAAGACTTGCCAAACTTCAGTTTGCGAGGGTTCACGGCAGCGAAACCAACCGCGATCAAAATCAGCATCCAGAAAGAGAATATGTCGATCGATTTGCCCAGAGACAGCAGCCACTTTGCGGCGTCCTCGGGGACCAACACTCCGAGGTTGGTAGCCACCGGATTATCGAGATCGAAAGTTCCAACCGGTTTTATGAACAACACCAGCAAGAAAATCGCGGTACTGAGGATAGAGGTCATAAAGACGTGGGAAATAATTCCCATCGCCTGCGAGAAGCTTGCGCCAGCTCCTGCAAATAGGTTGTAAGCGCCCAGCATCACTGCGGCGACTACCAGAACAGCCAGCACAGCGACCGGTATACCAAAAATATAGGCAAATATCGGCGCCATTTTTGCGCCGCCTTCGATGCGTTGCTCCTTCTGCTCGGGAGACAGATTCGCGGCCTGCGGGCTTTTTTCGATTTGCTGCGAAACATAGCCGCGCCAATCCATGCGTTGATTTAGCGCGACGCAGGCGATGGTGCTCAATAGCAAGAGCAAGATTACTGGAACGATCCAGGTCGGGGTGGCTGCGATGTCTTTGAAGGTTCCTTTGGGATCGAAAAATACTCCCACGATTCTAGAGAAGGTTCCGAGTTGCGGTTGCGGCGCGGCGTTCGCCAGCGCTGCGGAAGATGTGCCCATGGTAGTCCTCCACTCGATTTTTGGCGGCAGTGTGACGAACGCCGCGCACAACGGCCCTGCGGGGTAAATATCAGCGCCTGTGCTACTGAGCCCTCGCCGGTGATTACGCACCGGATGGGATAAATATATCTAGGTTGGATGGATATTTCTGCGGAATTATCGAGCCTAGGCACTTGCGGCGGGGAGTTCCGGCACCGCAGCTAGAAGCTCTTTGGTGTAAACATGTTGCGGGTGGCTTAGGACTTGCTCAGCTTCGCCGAGTTCGACGAATTTTCCCGCGCGCATGACAGCGATGCGCGTGGCCACCTGCGCGACCACCGGAAGGCTGTGCGAGATCAACAGATACGTCAGGCCAAATTCTTGCTGCAATTCTTGCAGCAGCACCAGCATCTGGGCGCCGACAGAAACATCCAGCGCAGAGACCGGCTCATCGGCTACTACTAATTTGGGGCGCAAAATTAGCGCGCGGGCGATGCCGATGCGCTGGCGCTGGCCGCCGGAAAATTCGTGCGGGTAACGCGCTGCGGATTCTTCGTTGAGGCCGACGCGACGCAACATAGCCGAGGTGCGCTCGCGGCGTTCGATGCTGGAGAGTTTTGGCTCGTGAATGGCCAGTGGCTCGGCGACGATTTCGCTCACGCGCATGCGCGGATTCAGCGAGGCGTAGGGGTCTTGAAAGACCATTTGCAGTTGGCGGCGTTCCGCGCGCATTTCGGCGCTGCTCAAGGCGGTGAGTTCGCGGCCCTGGAAAATAATCTTGCCACCGTCTGGTTCGACGAGACGCAGCAACATGCGCGCTAACGTGGTTTTGCCGCAGCCGCTTTCGCCTACGATTGCGAAGGTTTCGCCTGCGGTGATCTGAAAACTGACGTCATCGACCGCCTTAAATTGATCGCGTTCGCTGCTTTGCGCAAAGGCGCCGCCTCCGCGATGATAATTTTTCCGCAGATTGGACGCTTGCAAGAGGATTTCGTGGTTCGTCATGCGCCTCGCAAATATCGGTGTTCGTCACGCTACGAAAGGCGACCGCCTCAGAAGGCGGCCGCTACGAAATCAACCCCATAAAATCGACCCCATAAAATCAACGCCACAAAAGCGGGGCCTCAAAGTCACGCTACGAAAGGCGACCGCCTCAGAAGGCGGCCGCTACAAAATCAACCCCATAAAATCGACCCCATAAAATCAACGCCACAAAAGCGGCGCTGCAAAGCGCCGCGAACGGTTTCACACCAGCACGCAGCGGGCAGAGTGCTGCTCGCCGCCCGCATCCACCGCACGCAGCGCCGGAACCGCCGTGACGCAATCTTCGCGGCGCCACTGGCAACGCGGTTCAAACGCGCAGCCTGGTGGAAGCGCCGTCAATTGCGGGACGGCGCCGGGAATGGGATCGAGCTTGCCACGCTCGAGAGTTGGCGAAGCCGCGAGCAATCCCTTCGTATAGGGATGCCGCGGCCGTGTGAGCACTTCGCGCACGGGGCCCTGCTCCACGATGCGTCCCGTATACATCACCGCGACGCGATCGGCCACCTGCGCCACCACGCCTAGATCGTGGGTGATGAACAGCATGCCCAGCCCCATTTCGCGGCGCAATCGATCGAGCAGCGCCAGCACTTGCTTTTGTACGGTGACGTCCAGCGCGGTGGTGGGCTCATCGGCGATCAACAGACGCGGCCCCGCCGCCAGCGCCATGGCGATCATCACGCGTTGCCGCAATCCGCCAGAGAGCTGGTGCGGAAATTGTTTAGCGCGATCTTCCGCTTCGGGCACCGACGCGCGACGCAATGCTGCGATGGTGCGGCGCTGCACTTCGTCACTTGTTAGTTGTGCATTGTGCGCTCGAATGGCTTCCGCGATTTGCGCGCCGACGGGCATCACCGGATTGAGCGAGGTCATCGGCTCCTGAAACACCATGGCGATTTCGCCGCCGCGTACGGCGCGCCATTCCTTTTCACGCAAGGCGACAAGATTTTGTCGCGCGCCTGCGCCGTTCGATTCTGTGGGCGTCAGCCAGGCTTCGCCGCTCACACGCGCGCCCGTGGGCAACAATCCCATCAGCGACAGCGACAGCATGGTCTTCCCGCTACCGGACTCGCCGACCAGCCCCAACGTTTCGCCCGCGGCAATGCGCAGCGAAACGTCGTTCACGGGGCGTACCCATCCGCGCGGCGTGGGCAATTCCACCGTCAGCCCGCTGACCTCGAGCAATCCGCTCATGGAGTCATGATAAACAGGAACATGCCGCGCGGCATGCGAAAGGTTTATATACGTTCCACGCGAATGGCAATTCCCTAGCGCTCCGCGAGTGGAATCACGAATTTCAGTGCGGTATGGGTGGACGAAAATCCCACCACCTTGACGTCTTTCAGGCCGGCGTCGCGGCCCATGGCAATCACGTCGGTTTCCTTAATCTCTTTCTGGCCCTTGGGATAGACCACCCACAGCGCCACGCTGCCGCTCATTTTCTTGGCGTGCTTCGGCACGCGAGCAAGTTCCTTCTTTGACGGCGCCGCGAAGAAAATCCACTCGGCGTCGTCGGCAATCGCCGCGGTTTCGACGTTATCGGTCAACTCGGACAACTCCCGCAGGAAACTCTCATCAAAATCTCCCAACACGGAGACCCGCGCGCCGCGTTTCACACCCAGCTTTTCGATGCGCGATTTTGGATGAAGAATTCTCTCCCGCCATTTGGCCGCGCTTTCGCCGATCTCGAAAACCGCCGAGCCGTCGGGGCCCTGCACGCGAAGCTCACCTTTCACGGCCTCCACCGATTTCATCGCTGCGAACGGAATTTTCAGGCGAAAGTCGCCGCGAAAAATCAGCTCGCTGGTTTCCAGCAGCGCCTTGCCCTCGGAACGCTGTTTGCCGAATTTCACCACGCAATTAACTTCGTTGCCCATGTGGCACCTGGATTGTTCAATTTCGCGAGGTTCGCGCAATTCCTTAACGTAAGTTCTCTTTCGCGTCGTGCACCAGCAACAACCGGGAACACCTGCTCGGCAATAGTAAACTAAAGAGTCCCATGGCCACCGCCGTCGCCAACCCTGTCGATTGGAAGCTGATCTGGGCGCAGCGCGGCTTCCGCTATTTCTTTCTCGCCATGCTGATTTCGCTGTTCGGCAGCGGCATGAATTTTGCCGGAGTGAGCTGGTACATTCTCGCGGCCACGCATTCCACCGTCAAGGTCAGCCTGCAAGTGATCGTGGTGACGCTGCCGGGATTATTCATTCCCTTCGTTGGCGGGGTGCTGATCGACCGTTTCGATCGCCGCTACCTGGGCGTACTGCTGGACCTGGCGCGCGGCGTGGTGGTGCTGAGCACCGCGTATATCGCCTGGAGCGGCCACCTACAACTGTGGCACCTGTATGCCATGACCTTGATCACCGGCACGGGCTCGGCCATGTATTGGGCCAACGTAAACTCCCTGGTGCAAGAAGTGATCCCGCCGAGCCAGTTTACCGGAGCGAACGCCGCGGTGCTAGTGGGCGTGCAGAGCGGCATGCTTATCGCCGGGTCCATGGTGGGTTTTTTTTACGACCGGGCCGGCATCTGGGGAATCCTGGCCATCGACGGCGCCACGTATTTCGTTTCGGCGTATTGCTTGTACCAGGTGCGCAGCGGTTACGTTTCGCCGCGCGGACTCAGCAAGAGCAATCGCGTTTATTCCGCGGCCACGGAGGCCACCGCGGAGGCGCTCGAGAGCGGCGCGAATCCCGAAATTGCCGAAGCCGGGCTGTCGCTGGCGATGTACAAAGATTTTAAAGAAGGCGTGCAGTACCTGAAGCAGCAGCCGGTGGTGCGCGCGCTGGGAATTACGCACGCGATTATGATGGCGGGGGTGGTCAGCGCGAACGTGGTACTCGTGGCGCTGGTAAACGATGTTTTACATGCTGGCGCGCGCGGGCTGGGTTTCGTAGAAGCGGGCTGGGCCGCCGGCGCGGTCACCGGAGGGTTGATTGCCAGTCAACTGCCGCAGCGCATGCGCATGCCGCTGTATGTTGCCGCGTTGAGCCTGCTCGCGGTGGGGCATATGGCTACGCCGTACGTGGCGTTTCTGGCCGGCGCGGCCGCGCTGCAATTTGTTTTTGGTTTATGCCGCTCGATGGGTGGCGTAGTGGCGCAGTCTTCGCTGATGTCCCTGGTGCCGTATCATTTTATGGGGCGCACGCAATCGGCCATGGCCATTTTGACCACCATCATCCAAGTGTTGATGAGCGTGGGCTTGGGAGTGATCGCCGAACGCGTCAACCTTACTGCGGGCTACACGCTGCTGGCGGTGCTGTACGTGGTGGCGGCGATTTTCGCGTCGCGCGCACGGCAATTGTTGGGATAACCTTTGTTGCGATAAACTTTTGCCCGGAGCGTTCTTCGACGAGCCGCCATCATGGAAATCCACACCATTCAGCCTTTTCTGCGCTATTTCGACAACGTCCGCGAGCGCACCCTGCGCGTGGCGCGCTGCATCCCGCCGGACAAAATGGATTGGAGCTACGCGGAGGGAAAGTTCACGCTGGGCGATCTATTGCGGCACATCGCCGTAGCCGAACGCGATATGTGGGCGGAGAACGTGCAAGGAAAACCAAGCCGCTACGGTTCGCACGGCGCGGAACTGGCGACCGACCTTGCCGCAACGCTGGAGTTGATGCAGCGGCTGCACTCCGAATCGATGGTGATCTTCGCGAAACTGACGGACGAGCAACTCGCCGGCAAATGCGTCACGACGGGTGGAGAGCTGGCTACTTGGAAATGGTTGCGCGCCATGGTGGAGCACGAGGTGCACCATCGCGGGCAAATTTATATGTATCTGGGAATTCTTGGCGTGAAGACGCCGCCGATTTTCGGACTGACGTCCGAAGAAGTTCGCGCCCGCAGCGTCACGAGCTAGCGGCAAACATCGCTGACGTTTTGCGAAAAACGAAAGCTACCACGCAATTCCCGACCAGCGCTAGAATCGGTCCCCATGACGCCCATCAACGCAACACCCGCAGAACTCGATCGCCGCTTTGCAATTGCCGGCCTGGCGCAGGTCGTGCCGGATGAGGGCGGAAATGCCATCATCCGTATCACCACGCCCCACTGCAGCGGGACCATGCACGTTCACGGCGCGCAAGTGACTTCATGGAAGCCCGCCGGCGCGGAAGAAGTAATTTTCGTGAGCACCCGCGCGCGTTACAGCGAGGGCCAGGCCATTCGCGGCGGCATTCCGATCTGTTTTCCGTGGTTCCGCGGCAAGGCTGATGATCCTGCGGCGCCCGCGCACGGTTTCGTGCGCACGAAGAACTGGAGGCTCGAGACAATCAAATCCGAAAATAACAATGTGGTTGTGACGATGGCTACGGAATCGGACGACACTACAAAAAAGTGGTGGCCCGAAGATTTTCGCCTGCAGCTCCGCGCCACCTTCGGCGTGGCCCTGGAACTCGCCCTAACCGCGACCAACACCGGCGCCGCGCAATTCCGTTACGAAGAAGCCTTGCACACTTACTACCACGTCGGCGACATCCATCAAGCGCGAATCAAGGGTTTAGATCAGGCCACCTACCTGGACAACACCGACGCAAATAAAGAGAAAAAACAAAACGGAGACGTGGCCATCACCGCGGCAACCGATAGCGCCTACACCAACAACGAAAGCGCGCTGGAACTGATCGATCCGGTGCTGCACCGTCGTATCCATATCGCCAAACAAAACTCCCGCACCACGGTGATCTGGAATCCGTGGGAAGTCGCCGCCAACAAAATGTCGGATATGGGCGCGGATGAATGGAAGAAAATGCTCTGCGCCGAGGGAGCAAATATTCTGGGCAACGCGGTCATGCTGTACCCGGGCGAACATCACACCACGACGGTTTCGATGACCGTTGCCTGAGATTCACCAGGAATCGAACCATAAAGGATCCTGAATGATTCGGCGCCCGGCTACTTCTTTATCTGCCAGCAGAGAAATATCTGAGTTCTTCGGATGATATCGAACAGCGACAGCACATCCATCCGATTGCTTTTGAAACCGTTCTGCGGATTGTGCGTCTTTGGCGGTAACGACAAAAAATCCGAAATGAGAGCGACCGTCGACCGTGTAGACATAACTGCACTTACTCTGGAATGAAGCCGACCGGATATACTTCGGCGAGCCTGGGGACAATATCTCTCCCTTTTGCACAATGCCTGGCACCGTCGGCCAATGAAGGCTGCGACGCGTTCTTATGAAGTAGCGAACTTCGAGAAAACCAACACGCAGTCCTAAGCTCCCAAGAATAAGCGCGAACGCAAACTCAAAAATATTTTGCGCTAGCGACATAAACATACAGTTAGCTAGACGCTCCAGGTGGCTTGGCGGGCGCGTCATTCTTCTGCTTAACCGCCGCCGCCCCAGCCTGTCCCAACAAATCCACCGCTTCCTGATACAGCTTCGCCCGCAGCAGATGCCTCTCACTCGCACTGGTGATGTAACGCACGGAAATCTCCACGCCGCCCACCACCGGTTTCACGTTGATCGCCGGAGCCGCCGTCATCTGCACACCGTTTCTATCCCCGGCGGCCTGCTTCCACTCGGTCTCCGCATCGCGTGCGCTCGCAGCGGTGCTCTCCGTAACTTTTTTCTGAATGGCCGCGACGATTGGATAAGGATCTAGTCCGAGGGGCAGCACCACCTGGAGTTCGTCCCACAACCACTGTCCGGAAGTCGAAAAATTGAAGTAGTGATTTTCGATGGCGAAACTGTTGGTGAACGTGACGCGGCGTCCCGTGGGATGACCGGAATCCGTCCAGTTACCGGTTTCGAGAAGCACGGTGTGAAACATTCCCAGCTCCACGACTTCGCCGGTGACGCCATTGATTTCCACCCAGTCACCTAGACGAATGCCATTCTTGCCCATCAATACAAACCAGCCGAGAAATCCGACGATGAAATCTTTCAGCGCGACGGTCAGCCCGGCGCCCGCCAGCCCCAAGAATGTCCCGAGCTGCGACGGTGGGCCGAAAATTACCAGCAAGATAAAAAGCACCGCCAGAATCTGCAACGTGACGCGCGTAACGGTTCGCAGCGTCTCCACTTGACGGCGGTCCAGTGACGTCTTGCCCAACAATTTTTCCAGCCAGCCATCGAATACCAGTCCGAGCAGCAGTATCGCCAGAATAATGGCTGTGCCCGTCAACATGCGATGCTCGGTGGCGCGCTTCTTCGCCGTAATCAGCGCGCTCCATTTGCCGTACACCTCGGCCAGGTCTTTCTGGTCGTCGATGCGCTTATCAAAGGTGGCCAGCGCCTGCTGATCCACGGCGCGGCGTTTAGTGGTTTTTAGCATGGATAGCGCCTCGTCGTGGCTGCGCCCAGCGGCATTGGCGGAGGCAGTGCCGGATGGTTTCGCAGCGGGCGATGGCGGCGCTGCGGCGGTTCCCGCTGCGGCCGGCGCTGCTGCTGAGCCGGAGGCCGCCGCGCTGTTTTTTTCCGCGCTGAGCTTGGCATCCAAAGCACTGTGTTTTTTGGAAAGTTCCGCCACCAGCGTTTCCGCCGCGGCCTTAGCCTGCAAGAGTTGCCATTCTTTTGCTCGCAATGCATTCCATTGACCGAAGCGGTGAATCAATCCGCGTTCCTCTGGCGCCGTGGACACCGTGCCCAAGGCCTTCTGCGTGTTTTGCGCCGTCGCGGCATGTTCATCAATCAACTGCTGAATGCGCGCCTGCGGATTACCGCCCGCGCGGAACAGATCCTGCTTGGCATCGTCAACTTCATCGCCGTCCAGTTCCTGCCGCGACTTCGCCAACTCCAACTCATCGGCGAGCGCATCCTTTTTGCTGTCCTTCGCTTTGGCCTCTTGCGCGGTCAGCAACGCAACCTGCGCCTTGTCGGCTTCCAGCGCCGTCTCTGCGACCTGCAACTTGGTCTGAATCTCCTTGGCTTCGACAGACAGCGCCGGCGGATGCTCGGTAACGTCGCGCAACGCCTGCGCAAATTGCAGGTCCACGGCGTGGTCCGCAATGCGCAAAGCGTCTTGCGCAAAACCCTGTTCATCCGCAGCGGTAACCAGCGCCGCCAGCCGCTGCGCGGTGATCAGCGAAGACTGGTCCACCGCCGTTTGGGCTGACAACGCGCCGCCGCTCGTGTTCACCTCCTGCACCGATGTCATGGGCCCGCCGGTGCGCAGCAACCCGTAAGCCACCGCCGCCAGCAACACCAGCAGCGCCATCGCCGCAATTTTTTCTGTAGTTTTCATCCGTGTTTCTTTCCGCGCTCCATTCTAATACGCGCCCTCCCAGCCAGGTTGACTCTTTCTGGACAGGAAGTTATGGTCTCGGCGTGAAGGTCCGCGACGTCACGCAACAAATCGAGAGAGATGGCTGGTTTCACGTACGGACAAGAGGAAGTCACCGCCAATTCAAACATCCTGTTAAACTGGGTCTGGTTACGATCGCTGGAAAGCCGGGCGACGAACTCGCCCCCGGGACATTGAACAGTATCCTGAAACAAGCAGGGTTGAAGCCATGAAGAAATACTTGATTGTCATCGAGCCCGCGGGAACCGGGTTTTCCGCCTATTCCCCGGATCTTCCAGGATGTATCGCGACAGGCCACACTCGCGATGAAGTCGAACGCAACATGCACGACGCGATAGCTTTTCACCTCGACGGCCTGCGTGAAGAGGGCCAACCTATTCCCCAGCCGCAAACTTATTCCGCATACGTTGAACTCCCCGCATAACTGTCCTCAGCAGGACAAAATGGAACCGACAACCGCGTTGTATCGCCCCATTGGTCCGAATGAACTAAAACTGATCGCCGATTCTGGCTATCGCGAATTTCCCCCGCGATTGCCGGGCCAACCCATCTTCTACCCCGTGCTCAACGAAGAATACGCGACGCCGATCGCGCGCGATTGGAATGCTAAGAACTCGGAAGCGAGGATTGGAATTGTGACGAAGTTCCAGGTGAAGACAGCTTATCTGGCAAAATTTGAGATTCAGACCGTTGGCGCGCGCGTTCATCAGGAATACTGGATTCCGGCGGACGAACTGGCGGAGTTCAATAAGAACATTGTGGGCCTAATCGAAGTAATCGCTGAATTCCGCCAATAAATAAAAACGCCTCCGATGTTCGTCGGAGGCGTTTCACTTTCAACGAGTCGTTCTGATTTTTCTAGAGGTAATCCCGTGACGGCCCCTCAAGGAACGCCCGCAGCTTGCGCGAACGAGACGGATGCCGCAACTTGCGCAGCGCCTTCGCTTCGATCTGCCGGATGCGCTCGCGGGTGACCGCGAACGACTGGCCTACCTCTTCCAGCGTGTGCTCGCTGCCATCATCCAGGCCAAACCGCATCTTGATGACTTTTTCTTCGCGCGGCGTCAGCGTCTTCAGCACCGAAGACGTCTGTTCCTTCAAATTCAGGTTGATGACCGCGTCCGACGGCGAAACCACGGCCTTGTCTTCGATGAAATCTCCCAAATGCGAATCTTCTTCTTCGCCAATCGGCGTCTCAAGAGAGATCGGCTCTTGCGCAATTTTCAAAATCTTGCGCACCTTGGACACCGGAATGTCCATACGCTTGGCAATCTCTTCGCTGGTCGGTTCGCGCCCCAGTTCCTGCACCAACTGGCGGCTGGTGCGCACCAGCTTGTTGATCGTCTCGATCATGTGCACCGGAATACGGATGGTGCGCGCCTGGTCGGCGATCGCGCGAGTGATGGCCTGGCGAATCCACCACGTCGCGTAGGTGGAAAATTTGTAGCCGCGGCGCCATTCAAACTTGTCCACGGCCTTCATCAATCCGATGTTGCCCTCTTGAATCAAATCCAGGAATTGCAAGCCGCGATTGGTATATTTTTTCGCGATGGAAACCACCAAGCGCAAGTTCGCTTCGATCAATTCCTTCTTTGCCTGCTCGGCTTCTGCTTCACCGCGATGAATGAACGTCAGCGTGCGCTTCAGCTCCGTTAAGCCCACTTCGCTGGCGTCTTCGATGTCCTTCAGTTCGGTGCGGCGCGTGCGCAATTCCTTGCGCGCTTCCGCCGCCACATCGCCCTTAGCGACGTCCGCACGGCGCTCCAGCCGCCCGGCTTCGCGTTCCAGCGATTGCAAGCGCTCTACCGTGCCGCGCATCTTGTCGATCAAGCGCTTCTTTTCAAAAAGATTGAAATCGATATCGCGAATGGCTAGCGAAATTTCCACGCGCGTCCGCGCCACTTCCCACTTGGCGCGAATGTACGACTTCTTTTTCGCCTTCGGCGTCTTGTCCAGCTTCACCGCTTGCTTCAGCGCGGTCTCGTAAAGTTTCCCGATCTTCTCGATGTACTTAAGAGTTTGTTTGGTCTTGTTGGCGATTTTTTCTTCGGTCAGTTCTTCATCGTCAAAAATGACGATCTCTTTGATAGACCGCGCACCCTTGCGCAGATCTTCGCCAACCGCGATGAGTTCCTTGATGACGATGGGCGAACGCGTGATGGACTTCATCACTACCAGTTGCCCGCGCTCGATGCGCTTGGCGATGGTCACTTCGCCTTCGCGCGTCAGCAGCGGCACGGTACCCATCTCGCGCAAATACATGCGCACCGGATCGTTGGTCTTCTCCAGCGAGCCTGGGGTTAAATCCAGTTCGCTGCTGCCTTCGTCCGAGTGCACGTCGTCTTTGCGGACTTCGTCCCGCTCGCCAGGTTCCGTGGAGACTTCCACCGCGCGTGCCGCTTTGGCGGACGCCGCATCTTCGTAAATCTCGATGCCGTTGCGTTCAAACGTGGTCAACAGGTCGTCAATCTCTTCCGATGAATGCACTTCCGCAGGAAGCGAATCGTTGACCTCATCGTACAGCAGGTAACCGCGCTCTTTGCCAACGACAATGAGCTGCTTTACCGCTTCATATTTTTCTTCTAGACCTACTGCCGCCACAAAGTCCTCCCATCGCAATCCCGTTAATCCCAAGCAAACTTACAGAGCTTTTATAATGAGATGCGCCAAGACGCAAATCAGAGCGCAGGCAGGCTCTCGCATTTGGCCGCCAAACGCCATCACCGCTTCATTTCCTTTGTTTCGTGAAAAGCATGCCCTGCGCCCATCGCCCGCATTTTCCGCCGTGCGCTGTATTGCCTCGTCCGAGGCCCGGAAAAGCTGCGGAGAAACACTTCTATATAGATGCATTTAGGGACAAAAACGATACTCGCGAAACCCTATTACGCTACACGTTTAAGTCTCATTCCGTCAATCTTTTAATTAGAGGAAATCTGTGAAATTCCACAAACCGTGCCGACAACTCCCGGCGCACTGGCCGGAACTCCCATTTTCTCCCCTGGCGCGACCGATACATCGCTTGACCGCGATCACTCAACCATATCCACTCGGCGATAGGAGCCGGACATTAACAACTCACATGCCAATTCCCAAAATGAGTACCCCTCCCGCCGCGAATGGTTACCAGCATCCTGGCACGACGCCCAACATGTGCCCTCGAATGCTGCACCTCAGTTACCTGACCGGTCATCCTCCGCTGGTATGACCCGCCCCACACCTTTGACTCTTGTTGGGCACTGCACATATCATCTGCAATCACGAGTGTCCATTTGCAGTGTCTCCCGCACGGACCCTCCTCGACATACGCATGATCGGTCAAACAATTTCGCGCTACCGCATTGTCGATAAACTCGGTGGCGGCGGCATGGGCGTGGTGTTCAAAGCCGAGGACACCGAGCTTGGCCGGTTTGTGGCCATAAAGTTTCTGCCCGAAGAAATGGCACAGGATCCCGCATCGCTGGAGCGTTTCCGGCGCGAAGCGCGCGCGGCCTCGGCGCTAAATCATCCGAACATCTGCACTATCTACGAAATTGGCGAACACGAAGGCAAACGCTTTATCGCCATGGAGCATCTGGACGGCGTAACGCTTAAATACCTCATTGCCGCGGGCACCCTGGACGTGCCGCGCATAACCGAAATCTCCATCGACCTCGCGGACGCCCTTGACGCCGCCCACGCCGAGGGGATTCTGCACCGCGACATTAAACCCGCCAACATTTTCATTACCAAACGCGGACACGCCAAGATTCTTGATTTCGGCTTGGCCAAGATGATCAATCCCAAGCCCGCCCCCGGTTCCACCGCGCCCTCCGACGCCACGGTGACCATGGGTGTCGATACCGACCACCTTACTAATCCCGGCACCGCCGTGGGCACCGTCGCCTACATGTCCCCCGAACAAGTGCGCGGCAAGGATCTCGATACGCGCAGCGACATCTTCTCGCTGGGCGTGGTGCTGTATGAAATGTCCACCGGCGTACTTCCGTTTCGCGGCGACACCACCGGCGTCATCTTTGCGGAAATACTGAATAAGGCTCCGCAATCGCCACTGCGCTTCAACCCGGATCTGCCGGACGAGTTGAGCAATATCATCAGCCGCGCGCTCGAAAAGGACCGCGATCTTCGTTACCAGCATGCTTCGGAAATGCGCGTCGAGTTGAAGCGTCTGCAACGCAGCGCTTCGGGCCAAACCTCGACGTTTACCGATCTGCCCGAAGGCCCCGAACCTCCGGATACGAGGCCGTCGACCAAAACTGCCGTTCGCCGCTCTTCCAAGAGTCAGCGCGTGGCAGCCGCTTCGACGTCAAGAGCCGTCGCCGTTCCAACGGAAGACGAAGAAGTAGAGGTAATCCAGGTTGGCCGCACCTTTCCGTGGAAGATTCTCGGCGCCGCCCTGGCCGTACTTACAGTGCTGATTGGCGGAGGGATTTATTGGTTTTTTCAGCCGCACAACACCGGAAAGCTCAAGGATCGCGACACCGTCGTCCTGGCCGATTTTTCCAACTCGACGCAAGATACGGTTTTCGACGACACCCTCAAACAAGCCCTTGGAATTCAGCTGGGCCAATCGCCGTTCCTCAACGTGCTTTCCGACTCCAAGGTCGCTGCCGCGCTGAAAATGATGAATAAGCCTCGTACAGAGCAACTTACGCAGGATGTGGCGCGTGAGGTGTGCGTACGCACCGACAGCCGCGCAGTGTTGGCCGGTTCCATCGTCAGCGTGGGAAATCAATACTTGATCGGACTGAAAGCCATCGACTGCCAAACCGGCGATGTGCTCGCTAACGCCGAAGCCCAGGCCGAAAATCGCGACCGCGTCCTGAAAGCTCTGGGCAAGGCCGGAGACGACTTGCGCCAAAAATTAGGCGAGTCGCTCGTTTCCGTCGAGCACTTCAGCAAGCCGGTCGATCAGGCCACTACGTCGTCCCTCGAAGCGCTTAAGGCCTTCAGCGAGGGACGTCGCGCTTCCCGGGCCAAAGGCCCATCCGCAGCCCTGCCTTATTACAAGCGTGCTCTCGAACTAGATGGGAATTTCGCCCAAGCGTACGCCTCCATGGGCGCGGTGTACACCAACCTCGATCAGCCAAGTCTGGCCACCGCAGCCTACAAGAAGGCCTATGAATTGCGCGACCGGGTGAGCGAACGCGAACGCTTCGACTTTGAAAGCCGCTACTACAGCAACGTAACCGGCGAAATCGAGAAGGCCGATCGCAGCTACACCCAGTGGCTGATGGACTACCCCGGCGACTACGTCGCGCACGGCAACCTGGGCGCCGACTACCTTAGCCTGGGCCAGTATGAAAAGGCTGTCGAGGAGATGCGCGCAGTGCTGCACATCGAACCCAATAACATGGGGGCCTACGCCAATCTGATCGGAGCTTACTATTCGCTGCTCCGCCTGGAAGACGCCAAGACGGCCTGGGACCAATCACAAATCCGTAAGCTAGATGGCGCGCCACTCCGGCTCGCCCGCTATGCCTTGGCTTTTCTGCAACATGACGATACGGCAATGAAAGAACAGTTGGACTGGAGCGTTGGGAAACCGGGGGCCGAGGATCTGCTGCTTTCCGCTGCGTCAGATACGCAGGCTTACGCAGGCCATTTTGCAGCCGCCAACACCTTGTCTGATCGCGCGGTGGACTCCGCCAAACATGGCGATGCCTTGGAGACCGCCGCGAGTTGGAAGGCAAACGAGGCCCTACGTGACGTCGAGTTCGGCAATGCCGCCGCAGCTCGCCAAGCCGCCACGGAAGCCTTGTCCTTGTCTAGCGGTAGGGATGCCGAAATAATGGCAGGGCTGGCGCTAGCGCGGGCGGGGGACACCGCCAAGGCAGAACAATTGGCGGACAAGCTTGACCGAGACTCTCCCCTGGATACCATGATTCAGGGCTACTGGTTGCCAACCATTCGTGGGGCCGTCGCCCTCAGCAAAGGCGATGGCAAAAAGGCTGTCGAACTATTGCAACCAGCCGTTACTTACGAATTGGGCCAGCCGCTTCAGTTTCAAGTCTCCACCTTGTACCCGATTTATGTACGTGGGCAAGCATTTCTGAAGCAAGGCCTGGGGCAGCAGGCGGCCGTCGAGTTTCAAAAAATCATCGATCATCCCGGCTTGGTCGTCAATTTCCCGCTCGGTTCCCTGGCCCGCCTTGAAATTGGGCGCGCTCGGGCAATGAGCGGGGACAAAGCGGCAGCCAAACAGTCGTATGACGCCTTCTTCAGTGTCTGGAAGGACGTGGATCCAACCACTCCAATTCTGAAGGAAGCAAAAGCCGAATACGCCAAGCTGTAGCTGGCGATTTTGCTCCGTTTTGGCACATCCCTAAGTGGGTACCATTACTATTAAAATGTTACCCGTGGTACCGCGCTTTTCCGTTGACAGCCTTGCGTAGTCGTATACCCTATGTGCAGCAACACATCCGTGGAGAAAGAACAATAAAATTATGAAGATGCTTCGAGCAGCTCTGATCGCCGCAATTTTGTGTTGCTTCGCAGCAGGGGCTGCGTTCGCCGATGATATCCACGTGGTTTTCGATCCGGAGACGCCCATTCCAGTTGGAAACTTCGGTGTTGTCACCGATCCCACTGCGATCTACAGCTTTTCCTTTGGAAGCTGCACAGCGACGGGAATTCCTACAGCATTTGCTGACGATGACGGTTGCATCGCGCTCGTCAACGAAACTGGTGTGGCGCTCAGCCATCTGAACCTTTCCTTTGTCGTGAATGCCGCTCTCGTCGGACAGACTATCGGCTGCGACAGTTTGGACGACAACTTGACCTCGAATGACTGCGCCTCGGTTCCCGGGCCTTTCACTTTGGGTCAAATCGTAAGTGTGAATTTCTTCTCCGGCGACCCTGTCCCGAACAATTCTCTTTTCGTCTTCGGGGAAACGGGTGTCAACTACATGGATGCGCCGACTTTCAGTGTCACAGCACCTGAGCCAACGTCGCTGACACTGCTCGCCGCTGGCATGGGCCTGATTGGCCTTTGCATGGTATTCGTAAAGCGCTAGCTTAGTTTCTTAATCTGCCTTGAACTCTGCTCAAAGCTCGTTGCCTCGCGGCAGCGAGCTTTTTTTTTCGCCACGCTAGTGGGCCGCCAGCCTGCGCATTAGTTCCTGTTTGCGTTCAAGCAATCCTCGCAGGTTGGCACCCGCCGGCTGCGCTTCGATGTCGCGTTGTATTTCCGCGACGGCTCGCTCTACTTGCCTGCGCTGCAGCGCCACAAGGCAGCTTTCCGCCTCTTCCCAGCTGGCCGCTTCTTCTTCCCCGAAGAGCACTTCAAAGAGCAGCCGGCGGTCGCGGTCCTCGAGCGTACCGGCAATATCACTGGTGGCCATCGGCGGTGACGCCAGATTCGCCGCGATCAACGCCGCGATGATTTTCTCGCCTTCCATGCCTTCGTACAGGCGCTCTTGCTGCAAGCGCCGCGCCAGCTCCGCCTTAAAATCTTCGGCATCGGCGAGCATGCGGATCAGGCGGCGTTCCACGGGTTTGGTGACGCGGCCCAGCATTTCCGGCTGCGCCTTTAGCTCGCTGCGTCTCTCGGTAGCCGCTTTGCTCAATTGCGCGCGCAGCACCGGTTCGTCAATGCGCAACTGTTGCGCGATTCTGGTAGCCCACTCCGAACGCAGCAGGCGATTCGGGATTTTTTGAACATACGGCAGCAGAAAATTTACCGCGCGCAATTTCCCTTCGCCCGTCGTCAAGTCCATCTGCCGCGCCCGTGCGATCAGATAGTCGACATACGGTGGCGATTCCTTCAGCAGTTTCAGGTAGGCTTCCGCCCCCTTTTCGCTAATGAAAAGATCCGGATCGGCCTTCTTGTCTCCGACCGGCGGCAAGGCCAGCACTTTCACTTCAAAATCGTGCTCCAGCAGTAGCGCTATGGAACGCTCTGTGGCGGTTTGTCCCGCGCTATCCGGATCGTAGTTTACGATCACGCGCTTGGTGAAACGCCCAAGCAATTTGATCTGCGGCTCAGCAAGAGCGGTGCCGCAGCTGGCCACCACATTGCTGATTCCCGCGCGCGCCACCGCGATGGCGTCCATATAGCCTTCCACCAGAATGGCGAAATCCTGCCGACGCAGCGCATCCTTGGCGCGATCCAGGTGATACAACACATTGCTTTTCGAGTAGATCGGCGTTTCCGGCGAGTTCAAATATTTTGGCTGGTCGTCGCCCAGCGCGCGGCAACCGAAGGCCACGATTTTTCCGCCTTCATTGGCAATCGGAAAGGTGATGCGCCGGCGGAAGCGATCGAAGAGCCGTCCACTCTGATCTCGCGATATCAAGCCGGAGTCCACCAATAGCTGGTCGTTCTTGTACTTTGGCCGCAGCAAACGCAGCAGCGCATCGCCTCCGCTCGGCACGTAGCCGATCCCAAACTGCTCAATGGCTTTCCCATCGAGCCCGCGGTCTTCCAGGTACGCGCGCGCTACCTTGCCTTCCGAAGTCCTTTCCAGTTGTTTGACGAAGAACGCCTGCGCGGCTCGATGCATTTCAAGAATTACTGTACGCTGCTGATTTTCGCGCCGCTCCTCGGGAGAACGCTCCCGTGCGCTGGGCACCGCGATGCCGCATTTTTCCGCGACGATGCGAATGGCCTCGGGGAAAGCGACTTTCTCCATCTCCATTACAAATTTAAAAACGTCCCCGCCCACCTGGCATCCGAAGCAGTGGTAGATCTGCTTCGTCGGATGCACCGCGAACGACGGCGACTTCTCCGCATGGAACGGGCACAATCCCGTAAAATTTTGCCCGCTCTTCTTCAGGCGCACGTACTCGCCCACCACGCGAACAATGTCCGCCTGTTGTTTTACGCGGTCCGCAAATGATCCGGCTTCCGCCATAAATTACAATCTCTTAGAAAGAGGTTCCTCTGATGAACGGAGGCTCGCTTCCCGCCGGCGCCCGAACTTCACGTGCGCAACTCCACCACAGTAATCGCGCGCCCGCCGTGTTCTTCGGACTCGAACGAGGACCGCTCCACCAGCGGGTGCCCGCGCAAAAACTCCGCAATCCCCTTGCGCAACGCTCCCGTGCCATGCCCATGAATAATGCGCACCCGCGTATGATGCGCCAGCGACGCTTCGTCGAGATACTTGTCCAGTCGCTCCGTAGCCTCTTCCACGCGCATGCCGATCACGTTCAGCTCGCCAGTCGCGCTGCCGGCGCTCGGCGCCGGGATCACGTTAACATTCCGCAGCGTCGTCGCCACGCTCGGCGCCTTCCCGGCCGCCGGCGCTTCCAAGCCAATAATTTCATCGATGCCAATTTTCATGCGCAACGGCCCGGCTTCAATTTCCGCGCTACTTCCTTCCACACGCCGCAGCACCACCGGCTTGCTGAACCCGCGCACCTGGACACGCGCGCCGGGTTGCAACAAATCCGCCGCAATCGCTCCAGTTTTTGCCGGCGCGATGCCCAGATCCGCCTGCGACTCGGCAATCGTCTGCACCACCGCCGCATTCAACTCCTCGCGCGCCTCGCCGCGCACTTCCTGCACTTTTCGCCGCGCACTCTTTTCCAGCGTGCCGCGCAATTCCCGCTCTTTTACGGCTTCCACAACGCGCGCCACATTTTCATCGAAGCGCTTTTGCATCTCCGCAAATTTCGCTTCGAACTCCTTGATCCGCCGCTGCTGCCGCTCCACCCATTCCGCGCGCAGCTTCGCGCGCGCTTCTTCCAGTTCCCGCCGCTCGCGAGACATCTGCTGCTGCATGCGGTCCAGTTCATCTCGGCTGCGATGCAGATACGCGATCAGGTCGGCGGCCTCGCGCGACTCTGGCGCCAGCAGCGAACGCGCCCGCTCGATAATCGACGCCGCAATCCCCAGTCGCTGCGCGATAGCGATCCCGCTGGACCCCCCCGGCACGCCCACCATCAACCGGTACGTCGGCCGCAAATTCACGTCGTCAAATTCCACCGCCGCGTTCACCACCCCCGGCGTGCTCGAAGCGTACGCTTTCAGCCGGTCGTGATGCGTGGTGGCCAGCACGATGCACTTCTTTTCCCGGAAATCGTCGAGTAGCGCCACTGCCAGCGCCGCCCCCTCTTCCGGAGCCGTGCCCGTCCCCATTTCGTCCACCAGCGCCAGCGAGCGCTCCGTGGCCATCGCCAGAATCGCTTTCAAATTCAGCATATGCGAAGAAAACGTGGACAAATCCGCTGCAATCGATTGTTCGTCGCCAATATCCACCAGGACATGATCGAACAGCGGCAGAACCGCGCGCTCCGCCGCTACTGGAATGGCGGATTGTGCGGAAAGCGCCGCCAGTCCCGTAGTTTTCAGCGCCACCGTCTTTCCGCCAGTGTTCGGTCCGCTGATCACCAGCACGCGTTCTTCGCCGCCAAGCGCCAGCGTCATAGCCACAATCTCGCGATTTTCCCGCCGCAATTTGTCTTCCAGCATCGGATGCCGCGCCCGTTCCAGTTGCAATTCCGCAACGTCGGAAAATTCCGGCATGGTCGCATCGAAGTCTCGCGCAAACCGCGCGCGTGCGAAAACGCCATCCAGGTGCGCAATCGTTTCCGCCGCGCTCACCAGCGGCTCGCGCACCGCTTGCAACCGCCCCGTCAAATCCCGCAGGATGCGCAGAATTTCCACCGCCTCATCTTCCGCAAGCTGCACCAGCTGGTTATTGGTTTCGAGAGTTTCCAGCGGTTCCAGAAATATCGTCTGCCCCGTGGCGCTGGCGCCATGCACCACTCCTGGAACGCTGCGGCGATTTTCCGCGCGCACGGGAATTACAAAACGATCGTTGCGTAGCGTCACATAGTCTTCGCCGGCCTCGGCGTTTCGTGAACGTAAAATCTGTTTCAGCGTTTTTTGTATTGCATCGCGCGTCTGCCCGATGCTGGCGCGAATGCGCCGTAGTGTCGTCGAAGCATCGTCGCTGATCTCTCCGCCCGGCAGCACACACCGCCGGATCGCCGCATGCAACTCACGAAAATCTCCCACTCCAGCCGCGCGCGCCGCCAGCAACGGAAATTTCGCCGCCTCTTCGCGAAACTGCTGCCTCAGCCACGTCGCCGTTTCCAGCAGCGTCGCCGCATCTAATAATTCCCCCGCCTCTAGAACAATCCCCAAGCCCGCGATCTTTTCCAGCCACCCCTGCGGATCGGCCAGCGCTCCGAATCCCAGTTCGCACGCCGCGCGCAACCATTCGCGCGCTTCGCGGATCAGCGCAAACTCCGCCTCCAGCGCTTCCCTGTCGCAGCTGAACTGCAGCGCATCGATTGCCCGCCGCCCGGGCGAGCTTGTGGTGCGCAAGCGCAGCAGTTCGCGCAATTTGTCGAATTCGAGTACGTCTTCTGCGGTACGAGACATGATCTAAGCCAGAACTAAACTTTCTCCAAGGAAATTCTCCACGCCGATGCTGCACACCATCAATTGTGTTTAGCTTTTTTCGCCGGCCCCGCAACCGCCCACTCCTCCACCAGCGCGACGCACAATCCATCCAAAACATCCGTCGCCTCGTGGCCTTTCCCCGGCTGATTATTTCCCAAAAAAGAAAAAATCAACCGCCGGCCGCTCGCTGTTTCCGCATATCCCGAACGCGTCCGCACATGCTCCAGCGATCCAGACTTCGCGTGAATGCGGCCCGCCGCCGCCGTGTTCCTCATGCGATCTTCCAGCGTGCCATCCACGCCGCCGACCGGCAGCGAATCATAATACGCGCCAAACCACGGCTGCCTCTGCGCGTAACTCAGCATCGCCACCAGTGCTCGCGCCGTCACCAGATCGTGCCGCGATAGTCCCGAGCCATCCGCCTGCACTACGTCTCCCGGCGCAATCCCCGCATCCGCGTAAAAGCTTTCCGGAAACTTCGTCAACTCCTCCGGCATTTTCCATACACCATCTTGCCGCGCCGCTGTGCGCAGATACATTTCCGTATGCAAATTCTGGCTGATTTTGTTCACCAGCTTCACCGAGTCACTCAGCGGCACCGACATATGCTGGGCCAGCACCACGGGAGCTTCAGCCGCCGCCACACTCTCATGCTGCGCGCGCGCCACTCCACTCACCTGCACGCCGCGCGCCTCCAGCATTTGTTTCAGCAACGCCGCCGCGTGCAGCGCCGGCTCCTGTATCGCCAGCACCAGCGTGCGCGGCGCACTGTTCGCCGGCAGCGTCCCCGTCACCACCACCACGTTCGCTCCCGGCTCTCGCACTAGCGTCAAATCCGACTTCACTCCCGCCGCGGATGTCGTCACGCGATTCTCCACCACAAAGTCCGGCGTCGCCGGCGTCACCGCCGCGAGCACCGCATCGCCATCACTCAATCCCGGCGTCAGCGTCAGCCGTACAGTGTTATCGTCCACCACGATCGCGGAGATCGCCGCGCCATACTCCCACACCATATCGTCAATTTCCCAGCCGCTCGGGTAACGCTCCGCCGGAAAATAACTGTCGTCTCCCACAACGTCGCCAAATACGGACTTCACTCCGCGCGCCACCAGCGCGTCCGCCAACTCTTCCAGCACGCGCGTTGGCGAACCATCGAATTCCTCTTTCCCCGTAAACGGGAATCTGCGATTGGAAAGATTTGGATCGCCTCGTCCCACCAGCACCACATCGCCGGACAGCCCTCCATCCGCGCCGATCACGCCGCGCGTTTCGATCGTGGTGCGAAACCGGTACGCGCTCCCCAACTTCGCCAGCGCCAGCGCGGTGGTCAGCAATTTCATATTCGATGCCGGCACGAAGTATTCGTCCGCGTTGCGTTGGTACAGAACTTCGCCGCTTGCGGCGTCCACCACCAGCGCTCCCCATTCCCCGCGCCCGGCGATTCCGCCGTCCATCAACGCATCTGCGCGAGCGGCAAAGCGTTTTGCGTTTCCTTCTGGCTGCGTCTTGCGCGTAGCTTCATTTGTTGCATGCGCCGTCGAGTGCGGCGACGTCGTCGTATGCAGTGGTGCCGGCGAACTTCGTTCGTCACCGCCTTGCGCGCGCGCGGCTGGCATCCAAGGCGAAAATGCCCACAAAAGTACTACAGCGAATAAAACCGCCCCTACCGCGTTTACCCGATTACTCAATTCCGGACCTCTCGCTAGACTCTTCACTGTTGAAAGTATAGTCGAAGAGCGAACGACCACTTCATTCTGGCCTGATTTTTGCTCGTGGCCTTTAGCGCAGACGCAACGCTCGTTTGCCGGTCGGGAGCACGGGACGGAACGTGGAGTTCGCGCCCGCCCTCTTTTCGATGTAGTCAGGGCTCAAATTCAAGAACAGGAGATATTTGCCATTATGAAACACTTCGTTGCGCTCAGTATCGCGCTCGCTATGGTTGCTTTGCCGGTCACCACCAAGGCCGCAAGAGATGACGAAAAAGAGGCCAACCGCATTGAAAACGCTGGTCACGTCGTCAAAGAAATTATGGATATTCCCGACGACATTCCGCAGAGCCTCATTGACAAAGCGGAATGCATCATCGTTTTCCCATCCGTTCTGAAGGCCGCCTTTGTCGTTGGTGGCAGCTACGGACGTGGCGTGATGACTTGCCGCACCGGTGAGCATTTCAACGGTCCCTGGAGCGCGCCTTCCATGATGGCGCTTGAGGGCGGCAGCATCGGTTTTCAAATCGGCGGAGAAGCCACGGACTTCGTGCTCCTCGTCATGAATGCTCGCGGCGCTCACTCCATTCTGAGCAGCAAAGTGAAGCTCGGTGGTGATGCCTCCGTCGCCGCCGGCCCCGTTGGCCGCAGCGCTTCCGCGGAGTCTGACGTTACGCTTCGCGCCGAAGTGTTGAGCTATTCCCGCGCACGCGGCGCTTTCATCGGCGTGTCACTTGAAGGCTCCACGGTTCGTCCCGACAATGATGCCAATGAACGCGTCTACGAGCGCAAGCTCAGCGCCGAAGACATCGTCTTCCACGGCGCCACCAACGTGCCTGCTCCAGCGCAGCCCATGGTTTCGTACCTGGACCGCAAATCACCGCGCCTCGTGTAACCTTTTCACTCTTCACGAGTACTCGGATCAACAAAACGATCTAAAACGCGAACACCCCGGAATCACCTCCGGGGTGTTTTGCGTTTAGCGCGCCGCTACCGGCAATTCGGATTCGAGGCCGCGTAATTTATGGAAATCAAAAGTGCTCAGCAGCGCTCAGGAACACCGGTTTTACCATCGCCTCAATTTTGCCAGCCATCTCTTCGGCAGAAATCCGGTCGGGCGTCTGATACCAGCGGCTGGCGGCCCCAAAGATGGCCCAAGCGGCCGAAGTTGCGAGTAGCTCCGGATCGACGCCGGCTTTCACCGGATGATTGCCTGCCCCCTCCCGAAACATGTCCTCTACAACCGGGATGATAGAGCCCTCGAGGGGCATCTTCGCCAATTGGCTCGGGCAGCCCGCAGTTTCGGCAAGGTAGTCGCACACGCCTAACGCGATGGCGCGCAATGCACCGTCACAGTTCGTGAAGGACAGCCCCCGGCGCGTGATCAGGCAGCGGAACCGCTCTGCCGTCATCGCCCGCAAAAGCGCGTTTTTGTCCGGATAGTGAAGGTAGAACGTGGCCCGATTCAGCGTCGCTTCGTCGGCGATCTCTTGGACAGAAATATCCTCGAACTCTTTGTTGCCCAGCAAACGGACGAGCGAATCCATCAACATGCGGCGGCTACGGAGAATGCGCGGGTCCGTCGATTCACCCACGTCCGCTGGTTGGATCAGCTGTGCCATCAGCCTCTAGAATAGCCCCTTCAATCCCTCTAAGCAATCGATGTGTAAGCGACAATTGCCTATTAATTTTAATTGACAATCGCTTTGTATACGACATACGATTTGTATGCAACATATGTCTATTACAACGAAGGAGAGCATTTGCCATGGCCACCCTATTACACATCGATTCTAGCCCGCTTTACGAAAGGTCCGTCTCGCGTCAGTTGAGCGGTGCGTTTGTGGATCGCTGGAAATCCCTGCATCCTGCCGCGACGGTCATTGACCGCGACCTCAACGCAACTTCGCTACCTCCGGTCTCCGCCGAGTGGGTCGGCGCCGCGTACACCCCGGAAGAGGCGCGCACTCCGAAGCAAAAGAATCTGCTGACGCTCTCGGACACTCTTCTGGCCGAACTGGCGCGGGCCGACGAATACGTCATCGGTGCCCCGATGCACAACTTCGGTGTGCCCTCAGTGCTGAAGCTCTGGATCGATCAGATCTCACGGGTGGGCAAGACCTTTTCCTATGCCGACGGAGCGCCGAAGGGACTGCTTGTCGGCAAGAAAGCGACATTCATCATTGCCACGGGTGGTATCTATGATCCTCAGACGCAGATGGCCTCCTTCAATTTCGTCGAGCCCTATCTGCGCTCCGTCTTCGGTTTCCTGGGCGTAACCGATGCCACCTTCCTCACCGCTGGTGGAACCGCGGCTCTCAACTATGGACAGGACCGCGCTGCGTTTCTTGCGCCGCACCTCGAAACCGTTCGCTCGCACGCCCAAGGGATCTAAAGCAGGAGACCCATCAGACAACAAAGAAAATTGTGAGGGGATCACGCTGGACGTGGTCCCTTGGCATGAGCGCGCTCATAGCTGAGCCGGAGCTCATGCAACTCAGGACTGGGTTCCGCTGTTCGTCCTATACGACCGGCCATCGAAGCGCCCATCTTCAAAAACCGTTGAGACCGTGACATGTCGCCATTTGTCGGCCTCGGCGGCGCGCGCGGCCTCCGCTTGTTGCACTCGCTGTTCCGCATCGACGCCGAGGATCAGCCGCATCGGCATCTCGTCACTGTTCGCCAATTGCACGATCACGTCCGCTATTTTCCGCGGATCGCCTTCCGCACGTCCTTCGATGCTTCGCAACATCTTGTGTATCGCACCGACCGAGGCCTCGTACTCCGGCAGCAGCTCCGGAATATTCTCACCCGCGCGCCGTGCCCAGTTGGTCCGAATGCCTCCCGGCTCCAGCGTACAGACCTTGACCCCGAACGGCGCGACTTCCATCGCCAGCGAATCGCTAAATCCGCCGACTGCCCACTTGGCCGCGTGATACGGCGTATTGCCGGGAATACCGAAGCGCCCGCCGATGGAAGACACCTGAAAAATGTGGCCGCTCTTCTGCTTGCGCATCACCGGCACGGCGGCGCGCGTCGTATACACCACGCCGTAAAAGCAGGTGTCCACGACAGCCTTGAAGTCCTCCGCGCTCATCTGCTCGAAGGGCCCAATCTGCCCGTAACCAGCATTGTTGACGAGCACGTCCAGCCGCCCGAAAGTATCCACCGCCAGCTGCACCGCGGCCTTGGCGGCGGCCTCATCGCGCACGTCCAGTTTCACGGGCTTCACCCGATCACCGTACTGCGCCACCAGCGGTGCCAGCTCCTCTGTCTTGCGTGCACCGGCTACCACGCTATCCCCTGCGGCCAGCGCCGCCTCGGCGATGTCCCTTCCCAATCCGTTTCCGCTTCCCGTTATCAACCAGACCTTGGCCATCGCGAATATCCTCCATTTTCCTTTTGAATTGTATAGTGATTACTCACTCATTCATTCATTTATGAGATGCAACGACTCGTTACTTGGTTATGCCCGCCCAGAACATTTGAAAACCGCTGTCCCGGTACTGTTTCGCTTTGGCTCGGTTCACCTCCGTAAGGTCTATCGTTGCCTCTACCAGCGCTGCCAACGACTTCGAGATCAGTTCCACCGGCACATCATTCCGAAAGATATGCTGCTCCATCGCGTCACGAATCACGGCTTGGAACTCCACGAACGGCGCGCTTCCCGCGTCTCTGGATTCTCTCGTGAGCACCTCCGAAACCATAAGTTGCGCCAGCACCTTGCGCTGCTTCGGATTCGCGATGCCCCAGTTCACATAGCGGTCCCAGACATGTCGCAGCCGGGTGCCAACACTCTTCTTCCGGGGGAAGTCCGACATCATGGCGTCTGCCAGTTCCAGCTTGATCTCCCGGTAAAGCGCATTAATCAGGTCATCCTTGGTCTTGAAGTACGTAAACAGAGTTCCCTCGGCGACGCCAGCTAGTTTGGATATCTCTGACGTCGGGGCCGCGGTAAGACCGCGCTCCGCAAATAGGCGCGTCGCGGCATCGAGGATCGCATTTCTCCTGTCTTCGCTTTTAGGACGCGCCACTGAGCTTCTCCATTACCGAGTGCCTACTCAATTATGCATGGAAACTACGCCGATGGCAACCCCTGTTCTCTGTTTTGCGTTTGGCATCGGTGAGTTATGCAGCACAGATCGGGACGGTGTCAGGTTCAGAGATCAGGAAACAGAAGTCGGGAACTGCAAAATCCATACTTGACATCGACGGATAATTCACTACCATATGGTTGTGGATAGGTTAGACACAACATTTACGGCTCTGTCTGATCCAACCCGCCGGGCGATGATCGAACGACTCTCCCACGGGCCTGCCTCTGTGCATGGATTGACGGAACCGTTTGCACTCTCGCAGCAGATGATTTCAAAACATATTGCCTACCTGGTGCGGGCGCGGATTGTGATCAAGACGAAGCGGGGAAGAGAGAGCGTGTGCAGG
>Ga0210391_10000047_pt1 | contig 142002 bp, 96 predicted proteins | sample IncBWC12OmetaG_FD_160573 | JGI IMG/M metagenome (GOLD analysis project Ga0210391, IMG submission 160573) | Forest soil microbial communities from Barre Woods Harvard Forest LTER site, Petersham, Massachusetts, United States - Inc-BW-C-12-O ...
CCGAAGACAAACTGGGTACACTCTGTGCTCATAAGGCTGTTGCTCCTCCTTGGCAGGATTTCTTTCTAGACAAAAGAGTTATGCCATGAAGCAACAGCCTTTTTCAATTTAGAATGAGAATTTCGGGTTAGGACCAATTCGAGCAAAAGGAAGTTTCTGGCGATGTAGAATCTCCGGTGCCTGTCTTTGGACATCCTACATTGTCAGAACCTAAGCAGAGAATGCCCGCCCGCTACAAGACCGTTCGAGGAAGAGCCTCACTGCACCACATGAGCTGGAGGCTTTCCAAACCGCCGGACTAACCCATCGTTATCTGCGTGACCTTAAAGTGATGGAGAGACCCTGCGAGTATCGACTGTCGGATTCTCTGTCCGTTGGTCGAATTTAGCTGGACCTCTATATATCCCCCAGAATCAACAGTTGCCGTTGTTCCAAGTTGTTCCCAACTTTTCTTCGTCCTTCGACACGCGGCTCCTAATGTGTTGAAATATCAGCAGCTTATTCGGGGGCGGTGCCCTTACGTCATGAAGTTCCGCAGATTACGAGTCCAAGCAAAATCTTGGCATCTTGTTGGTTTGCCTTGCCTTAGCACTGTCTTGTCAGGTCAAGTTGCTGGCTGAGATGCGCCATAATTACCCCTTCGGCGTAACGGTTGGCCATTTCGAGACACTACCTCAACAGAACTTTCAGGCTCCCGGACTCCAGTCTTAATTTGATTTCTTGAGAGGTGCGGCATGATCCTCCGCGCATTCAATCCCGCGATTGGTCTGGCGCTGATGTTGACCCTGTTTCCCCAAGGTGGGAGTGATCGGCGGGGGCCTCAGATTAATGAGAGGTTCCCGATCCGTAGCGGAAATGAACTTTCGCCGCCAATCGTTTCGGACGTGGGAGAATGCGCAAAGGCAGTACACGTTTCGGGATTCTTGGCGCATGCACTTGTTCGGGTCTTTGTGAACGGAACGCAAGTGGCGGCGACGACTCCGGTTTTCGACGAAGAAGACGTTGCCGTCTCACCAGCACTGAAATTAAACGACGCGGTGACCGCGACGCAGGAGGTGTTGGGCTTTACCAGCACGGCGACCGATCCGCCGATGGTTGTGGGACCCTATCCAGCGGCTCTGAACAAACCGACTGTCGATGAGCCTATCTATGCTTGTGGGCGAGTGGTGGATGTCGAAAATCTGAATCCAGGAACCGTGGTGGATGCGTTTGCCAATGCAAATAGCACTGCCATCGGACAGGAGAATGTCACAATCCCCTGGACGCCGGTGGTCACCTCAAGTCTGAACGCCGGGGACAAGATCACAGCGATTCAGACGGCATGTCCAAGCGATCCGCCGAATAAAAAAGTTAGTGCGCCTTCCGCCCCCAAAACCGTCTTGCCGGCGCCAAACCCTATGGTGCCGCCCACCGTGTGGAACTATCCGGCAGGCGCAGACACAATTGTGCTGGACGGCCTTTACATTGGCTCATCCGATCGGGTTCTGAACAACGGAACGGTTGTTGGCACGGGCCTATCGAATTCACCTGCCAACAAATTCTTCATCAATCCGACCGCAACTTCCAGTTCGAGCATTGCGGGAGAACAAAACCTGTGCTCATCGAGCGGTCCTGGCGCACCAGTGAAACCTTCCTCGACTCTGGGAGCACCGGTGATCGTACCGCCGCTGTGCGAAGACCAACCCTACATTACTGTGGCCAACACCTACCCCAATTCCATCGTGGTACTTTTCCGCAATGGAGCGATTGCGGGTATGGCGGGAGGAGACCTGGGCAACATCACGATGGCGCTGGGAGGCGGAGCAAAGTGGGCGTTGGGCGACGAAGCGCAAGTTGTGCAGTACGTGGAAAACACTATCAGCCCGCGTTCGACACCAGCTTTTGCCAATTGCGCAAAGCAAAACGTGGTGACGCAACACAATGACAACAGCCGGTCCGGCGCAAACACTGCTGAAACGATTCTCACGCCAGCCAACGTAAATATTCTGACGTTTGGCCGGTTATTCACACGCCAAGTAGAAGGTGACGTTGTGGCGCAGCCTCTGTATGTGCGCTCGGTGCACACGACTTCAGCGGGCGTGAAGAATTTGTTTTTCGTTGCGACCTCGGAAAATCAGATTTACGCGTTCGACGCAGATGCTGCTCCTGGTTCGCCATCCGTTCCTGTCTGGAGAAAAGACCTCCGGGGAGAACTGTGCGGGGCCCGCCATCTTTGCGTCGATTTGGGCGGGGGGACGACCGATCCTCCCGGTTGCCAACCGGAAATCTGCAGCGAGACAAGAACAGGGTTCGTCGGCATTACCAGCACACCGGTGATCGATGCAAGTACGCAAACGATGTACGTGGTGGCCAGGTGCACATCGCAGGCGGGAATGCCCGATGACGGAGCCGTCTACATTTTCGCCATCAACCTCGCGGATGGCAGTGACAGGATTCCGCGGAAGAAAATCGAGGCGACAGACCCCAACAACCAACAGGTCACTTTCGATCACCGCTGCCAGCGGAATCGTCCGGGACTGCTGCTATTGCAGGGAGTCGTCTACGTGGCGTTCGCGACATTCCAATGCGACGCGCCGTGCCCCAACAATGTGCCGTATCGAGGCTGGGTAATCGGCTATCGCGAATCCGACTTGGCACAGCAGGCGGTGTACGTGGTGAGCCCTAACGCCGGAGAAGCCGGAATTTGGCAAACCGGCAACGGCCTCGTGGGCGCTCCGGATGGTTCCATTTACTTTCAAACCGGCAATGGCCCGACCTCGGAATCGTTGCAGGACAGCTTCGTGAAACTCGTGCCAACAAATAAACCAGGCGGACTTGCCCTGGGCGGACACTTCCAGCCGAACAATGCTTCAAACGCTCCGCCTGCATCCTGGGCGCAACCGGGACGGCGCGATTTAAGCGACGGAGATACCGATCTTGGGTCCGGCGGTCCGATGATCCTGCCGGAAGGACTATTGATCGGAGGGGGCAAGCAGGGCCGCTATTATGTGATGGACAGGGCAACCATGAATCTCACGCAAGACGCGGCACCGCTCTCTGCGAGCTTCGACGGTTTTCAAGCCTTCATCAACCAGTTTCACAATACGCCCACATTCGATTCGAGCGGGAATATCACGAACGCGTGCCCCGCGGCGGGCGGAGCTGCGGGATGCAACTGGGGCGCCAACGGCGGAACTTGTTACATCGATCCGAATCGTTATGGCGACGGCGAACAGTGTGGCCCGAACATTCACGGCGGACCTGTCTACTGGCAGATGAGCAAAAACACGGGAATGATCTACAAGATGCCGGAAAAGGATTTTCTAAAAGGATTTCGCTACGACCTTACGACGAAGCATGTGGACGAAACGCCGCTCGTCGCCAGCGGCTCTTTTGCCAAACCACCACAGGACGGCATGCCCGGCGGGTTCAGCTCCATCTCCGCGAACGGAATGACAAATGGGATTGTGTGGACTTCTGTACCGAACGGAAACGGGCAAGGAAATCTTGTACCGAGCATTCTTGTGGCCCACGATGCCAAGACCTTGAACCAATTGTGGTCTGACAGCGACAACCTTACTTTCGCGAAATCCGTGCCGCCGACTATTGCGGACGGAAAAGTGTATCGGACGGTGCTGACAAGTTCGCTGAGCGGCTCGACTGTTTCCAGTGTGACGGGAGTCGTGGTCGTGTACGGCTTGTTGAGAGAGCGCCGTCCACGCCCGAAGCCATTCGTTTGTCTGCCTTGCTACACCATCAGCGAAAAATACGCGAATCTTGCGGGACCGATGGGATTCCTTGGCAGGCCGACTTCCGAGGAAATGGAAGTGGGCGACAAGGAAGGCGGCAAGTATCGAAACTACAGCGGAGTGATAATCGGGCTGACTAGGACGATTGCTTCCATTGAAATGGCCGGGGATGCGCCGATCCCGACATGCTCGAATCCCAAGGGCAGAGCGACAAAAGTGGATTCGACAATCTACTGGAGCCGCGACACCAGCGCAGCGGTGGTGACGGGCAAGATTCGTGAACTTTATTTAAAGCTGGGCGGACCGAAGGGAAAGCTGGGTTACCCGCTGCAGGACGAGACGTTTTCTCCGGATCATTTCGGGAGAATGAGCACGTTTCAACATGGAGAGATTCTTTGGGATCCCATGAAAGGAGCTCACGTTGTCTACAAGGAGCCTTCTGATCACGATCAGGCTGAAGACAACGGCCAGGTTCCGGAAAAACAGGAATGACTATGATTCCATTCTGCCCTGTTCACACAACCCAATTTCGAACCCGGTGCGCGGGCGATTCGAAGCCTCGGGCGCAAGCGCAGAAAGTGACAAGATAAAGCGTCAGCTATGAAAACGCTTTCGGCTATTCTGCCGCGCACAATCAACAAAGCGATTGAGGAGATGGTCTAATAGGAGCGAGCAATAAAGAAAAGGTCATTAGAAGTCCTACTCCATCCATGGATGGATTCGGGCCTTATCAGACTTGGCGTACGACTCTCGACTCTGTCACTCATCTGGAGAGAATACCCGTTTGCCAGGTAAGAGGGGATATCGCGGTAATCGGTGACCGGAATATACGGGCCTTCCTTTCCCAGATGGACGTGGTATCGGTCGTCTTTGAATCGGTGCGGAAGCAAACGGGTTCCACGTTTTTTCCCGCGAGATACTGTAGCAAACAGCATGGGTCATTCCTCCCAGAGGAGTAAATTCTCACCTATTCTACAAACGGGGAGGCCTTCGTGGTAAGTGGTGGGTCTGTGGAAAAATGTGAATCGTTTTTGCGCGGTTGTCTCATCAGCGAACCTAGTTTCCTGCCCGCGCTTCACGCCAAGCTGGCCGCCCGAAAACACACGAGAGTGATCCCCCATCTGGGTTACGCCGATGCCTGTGCCTTCCGGAGCGGCACGATCAATTTTCTGTTACAACCGCCCAGTTGAATTGACTTTGTCTCAGCTTTACGGACTCAACCCGTACAACCCCGTGATTCTCTTACTAGCGGTGATTGTACTTGCAGTCTTCGGGTTGCTCGCCACTCTGGTTCCCGCTTTGCGGGCGAGCTCTATCTCGCCAGCGCGGGCCCTGCGAACCGAATGAGTTCCGTCGCTTTCTTCAGTATAGCGGCATGGCTCCACAGCTCTGGCTCCACCCTTAACCCGATTGGCCCCTCCCATAAAGCAGCCGCCCGCTTTGGAAGCAGCAGCCACTCGCTTCTGTGTGCCCCAAGAAAATAGGGCAAGAAAAAGGAGAAAATTCAGCTATGTCTTGCGTCAACTCTATAACTCTCGCCGGGCTCGTTGGTTCTGACCCGGAGCAACGTCAAACGAAAGGCAACGGTTCGAAATTCACCGTGCTGTCGATCGCCACACAGCGTTAATTTGCTCGGATTCGTACGCGCGGCATCAGAGAACATCCTGATGTCGTGTTCTCTTACAGGGAAGTACAGAATCAGTGACTGGTTCTTTACCTCTTAAGCAGTCTACAATCCGATGGTCGGGATGCCCTGGTGCGGTAGAGGCGGAGGCACTAAATGGGAATGCTCTGGCAAGACATCCGTTATGGAATCCGCGTGCTGGCCAAGAGCCCTGGCTTCACAATCGTCGCCGTGCTCACCCTAGCCCTCGGCATTGGCGCCAACACTGCCATTTTCAGCGTGGTCAACGCAGTTCTTTTGCGCCCGCTCACGGTTCGCGACCCCGAACGCGTCGTCGTTTTACACGATCAGCTGCCAACGTTGAACTTGCCACGGGCTAGCGTCTCGGCTACCCAGTTTCGTGAGTTCAGTCAGAGAGAAGACCTGTTCGAGTCTTCTGCGGCTTTGCTGCGGGCCGATCTCAATCTCACTGGCCGGGACCAGCCCCTGCGTCTCGAGGCCATGCAGGTAACTGCGAGCCTCTTCCGCGTGCTGCGCATCAATCCAATCCTCGGCCGCACCTTTTCAGCAGCCGACGATACCTATGGGAGTTCGCATGTCGCAATGCTAAGCCATGATCTTTGGCAGAGATTATTCGGCGGCGATCGTAATGCAATCGGGAAGAGGTTGCATCCAACCGGCGGGACCTACCAATTGGTGGAAGGGAGCTTCGAAATAGTCGGTGTGATGCCGGAAAGCCTCGAACTGCTGTATCCCCATGTTGAGCTTTGGATACCAGCGGCATTCCCTCCGGAATCATTCTCGGAGGAGAATCGCTGGCAGTTGGCCTATGACATGATCTCGCGGCTTCGACCGGGCGTGACGCTTGCGCAGGCACGAGCAGGCATGGCAACCGAGGCTGCGCGTTTCAATGACAGCACATTCGCTAAGTTCGGAATGGAGGTGCGTCCCCTAGTCGATGAGCAGGTGGGCGACGCGCGCATGCCGCTCTACATCCTTTTGGGCGCGGTTGGACTGGTCTTGCTGATTGCCTGCGCCAACATCGCCGGTCTGCTCTTGGCACGAAACGGAGCGCGGGCGCGGGAGTTCGCCATCCGCGTTGCGATCGGCGCCGGGCGCGCGCGCATTGTTTCGCAACTCCTGACGGAGAGTCTGTTGCTCTCGATTGCCGGAGGGGCTCTGGGTCTGCTGCTGGCGCGGGCCGGTATCAACGTGTTGATTCGTATGGCCCCTCAGGATTTGCCTCATGTCAACACGGTTCGGGTCGATCTGGGCGTTCTGGGCTTCGCGCTCGCGCTAACGCTCCTGGCAGGTATCCTGTTCGGCCTTATCCCTGCACTTCAATCAGCGCGGATTGACTTGGCTGAAACACTCAAGGAAGGCGGACGAGGGAGCGGGGCCGGTCGCGGAAAGCAAAGTCTGCGCCGCACGCTCGTGGTATCTGAAATTGCGATTGCGCTCGTGTTGCTCGTATGTTCCGGCCTTCTATTGCGGAGTTTCGCGAAGCTCCTCGATGTGCACGCAGGATTTGATCCCAGCAACTTGCTAACGATGAACGTGTCGCTTTCTCCTGCGAAGTACGGGGACAGCGGGCGTATGAAAGCATTTTCAGACGCAGTTGTCGATCGAGTTTCCAATCTCCCAGGAGTCACACACACTGCGTTTGCGAGCGGCGTTCCGTTTTCATCGTACGGCTACAACGTGATCTTCCAAATCCGGGACCGTCCCGCAGGGCCGCACGATCCGACACCACACGCCAACGATATGTACGTAACTCCCAGCTACTTCGAAACGATGCGGATTCCTTTAATTCGTGGGCGTCTTTTTGAACAGAAGGAAATGCGCTCGGGAAATGTCCTCGGTCCTGGAGCGGTGGTCGTCATTGACGAGGCCTTGGCAAAGCGTGTATGGCCGGGCCGCGACCCACTTGGTGCGGAAATCGGCTGGGAGGAAGGAAAGTGGGCCACAATCATTGGTATCGTGGGCGATGTCCACGATAGTGATCTGGCTGCTGAATCCAAGGGAATGTTCTATGTTCCGGGTTATGGCGGGACAACATTGGTTGTGCGCACCAAGTCAGACCCGCGGCCTCTCATCGGCGCGCTTCGGGAGCAGATTCGCGCGGTGGATGCTGAGCAACCCGTCTACGACATCAGCACGATGAGCGAACTCGTGGCGGTCTCTCTCGCCCGCCGGCGATTCGCTGTAACTCTGCTTGCGCTCTTTGCGGCGTTGGCGCTGGTTCTCGCTTTCATTGGCCTCCATGGCGTGATCACCTATCTCGTGACACTACGAACCCACGAAATTGGCATCCGCCTGGCCCTCGGTGCCCAGCGCGCGGACGTGTTGCGCCTCATCCTCTCTCAGGGATTGTTAATGTCATTGGCAGGAGTTGCCATCGGCCTGGTTGCCGCTCTACTTGCCACACCATTGCTGGCGAGTCAACTGTTCGGCGTTCATCCGGCCGACACCCAGACTCTCGTTGCTGTAACTCTGCTTTTGATGGCGGTCGCTATGGTTGCAAGCTACCTTCCTGCGCGTCGCGCCACGCGCGTAGACCCCATCGTCTCCCTTCGCCACGAATAGCGCGCAAGAATGCTACTCCCAAGTCGACAATTCGCTCACTGGAAGGGGTTCAAAAAACTCAGGCCCCACGCACAACTTTCCTTTCAATGAACCCGGCTGGCGTTTGCCCTTCACCTCGCCGATCGGAACGACTCGGGCTACGGGTTTTGAGCCACGTACGATGATCACTTCCTCTCCTTCCGAAGCCTTTTCAATCAGCCTGGAAAGGTTTGTTTTCGCTTGATGGATCGTAAATATACTCACAGAGGGCTCCTTAGCTAAGACATCTTGCTCACCTGAGAGCCTCAGCGCAACTCCTACAAGTCCTATGGGTTTCCCTCAACAACATCAGACGAGAAGAGATTTAATAGGGGAGATTCCATCTGCGAAAAGGCTGCCACAAAATCACGAAGAAAAGTTCTAAAATCGTCTCCTTGGGCGCACCACTTTCTTTTTGAGTGGCCCGAGACAAAGGTTTAGTTGGTGGGCCCGCCAGGATTTGAACCTGGGACCAACGGATTATGAGTCCGCTGCTCTAACCGCTGAGCTACGGGCCCCACGAGTTCTAACGCATTGATTTTATATGAATTGGGAGACTTGTGTGGAAGATTTGAAAGCATTCGAATGAGTTAGCTTGAAGGGCAATCACGTCGTATATTATTGAAGCAGACTTGGAGGTAACCATGATGCGCTATCGCGTTTCGTGGCTGGTTTTGCCAGTTGCGTTGTTCGTCGTTCTCGCCACCTTCCTTCCCGCCCAGGAACCTTTTGCTAACACGCGCCCTCCGGGGGAAGAATCCCGACGTGGCCGCAATGTCCGGCGTCGAAAACATGTATGTTCCGCCTACGCCAGGGCGGCCCTTCACGGGCAAATCGGTGGTGACGTGGACGAGCAACGATGAGTCTTCGTCGCACTTAGCGTTTATGAGCATACTGGCGCGGGATTCATCTGGAAAACTCTACTTTGAAAGTCGGCGGAGGATGACGGCATCGGGTGAAACTCAACCCAGGTGGAACTTCATCCTTATTGATCCGAAGGAAGAGACGCGAACGACGTGTTACGTCGCGACGAAAACCTGCAGGATCAACGCGATTCTGCGCGCCGTCTATGCGAAATCTGAGGCCGCGGAGGATGCTCCACGGGCGTCAATAATGGAATCGGTAAGCCTAGGGACGATCGTGATTGATGCGCTCACAGTTGAAGGGACGCGAGAGACCACATCGGTTGCGGCAGGAGCTAACGGGAATTCGAAGGCGCTGGTTATCACGAGAGAGTTGTGGCATTCGCCCGAGCTGGATTTGGATGTGGTGATCAAGAAGGCTGACCCGCGCTCCGGAAATTTTGTGCGGAAGATCGAGATAGTTTCTCGCAACGAGCCGGATCCTGAATATTTCACGATCCCGAGAGATTACACGTTTTTGGACAACCGACCGACGGAAAAGAAATAGAGTTGCGCGGTGTCCGCCTACCCCAGAAGGCAAGGGAGAGCAGGGAGCGATGTACCCCATGACTCGGCTTCTTCTCTCAAGCGATCTGGGCGCGCTTCCACGTTTCCGATTACCCGACCAATCGGGACTTAGGCAATGCCGCCCACTATTTCTATAATGAGGGGCGAGGTGAAATCTTGAGTTGGCTGGAATTTGCAGAAAATCCTGAGGCTGCGAGTTCGCTCTTCGACCCGCCTCCTTCCCTTCAGAATGTTGAACTTTTCACTTTTAAAATTGACCGCGATGGACCGGCAGCCGAACTCACTATAGCCCTGAACGAGTATCCTTCATCTCCTCCATTGAAATGGCGAAGACAGCAGGCAAACGCCGTTACCATGACACTTCAGCTTCTGGCTCTGGGAGACGTTGAGGTCAAAGGCTGGTCAACTACAAATAGAGCAGAGATGCAAATTACTCGCGTAAATGCAGAGCAATTAGAAATCGTGGCGAAGGGAGCAAACTTCACAATTAGAGCCACTTTTCGTTTTCTCCGCATTATTGGGTTTTCTCCATACCATTACAGTGCCTGATCAACGCGGAATCGCACGACAAATCAGGAGTTCGCCGCCAATGCCGGTCAGGATTGCTTAAAGCCGCGCTCGAAATAAGCGAAGAACCGTTGACCTCTGGAGCCGCTCCAAATCCACCAACCACGTGGACCATTGTGTTCAGACAGCCGATTCATAAGTTGACGCACAGTGAGTTTGCTAAATACTGCGCTCCAAGGTTCTGGGTATAATGCCGCCTTCCGAATTATGCCGAATTGAGTCTCATCGCCGACCCTTTTTCCTCTCAATTGCGAGCCGTTGAAGCACTGCGATGCTTGATTGAGTCGGCATAATCCTGCACAAGTTGATCCCCGTTCCCCATATACGGTTTGGGCGTCTATTAGGCGAGTGAACCTAATCGACCGCTTGCCAAGGTGGCAGGGCCAGATAAACTGAAAAGGACATGACCGCCCTTCCGTACAAGGTTTACGTCGTTGTTGACCGAGAGTTCGGAGAAAAGTTAGCCGAGCTTGAGCGCGCCGTGCCTGTGTGGATTGTGGACACGCCCACCAACTAGCCCGTGGCCCAACGCTTTTGGAATGAGCGTCCAGACGAAAACCATCTTATCGGCATCACTACCTTCAACGACCTGAACTCTTTATCCCCAGAGGAAATGTTGCTGGGTCACCTCGACACGATTGAACTGCATCATGGGTTTCATTCGGCCGACCCACCGTACACCGTTGTCGAAGTTTTTGGTACGCAACTTACTGCTAATGCGAAAAATGTACTGTCCGAATACGGCTTCAACACGTTTCACATCACCTCGACGGGATTCATGGCCAGCAGGCTCAAGGCGTTGGATTAGAGCGAGCCACTTCTCCGATAAACGTTAATCAGCCATCTCGGCACTCTCGGTGTCTAAAGACGCAATCGCTTCAGCGGACATAGGTCGTTCCCGCGTGATAAATTTCATTCTGGCGGAGGGCCCAGATGGTTTCGCGATTGTTGATGACAGGCGTTCTGCTAGTTCAGGTAGCCTGGGCCGGTGTCGCCTGGGCAGATGCACGATGGATTGAAGGGACCTATCGCAATCCAGCTCTCGGGTATTCAATCAGGATTCCTCGTGGTTTGAAAGGCAAGGCGGGCGACGAGGCTGGACCTGAACGAGGCGTACGAATTTCATTGGCTTCCGGCGGTGAGATAGTCGTCTTCGGAGAGCCCAATAGTCTTGAGTGGAAGAGTCCAGAGGAAGGCGTAAGAGCTGAACTGACGCATGCGGCCTGCGCTTCCAGCCGGCAAGAGGTAAAGCAAGCCCGCGTCGGCAGGCTCAGCGGTGCAAAGGCAAGCCTCGTGTGCGGTGACCGCGTACTGAGGATGTTTCTGGCATTCCGTGTTGCGGGCGGCCCGGTCTATTGGCTGCGCCTTGAAACCGTCCGCGCCCATGAGCCTGAAGACGACGCGATTCTTGAAAGTATTGCCGCGAGTTTCAAGCTGATTCGGTGGGAGTAAGGGAGAATCGTCACGGAATAATTCGGAACGCGGCATTATACGCCTTATGCCGACATCGGCATAAGGCGTAGTCATTGTTTACGCCTATTCCCGCATATCCAAGTTGTTCGTGGGGCAGCAATTTCATCAACGAAGTCAGTGCAACAGTCGGTCCGTTTATGTTCTTGAGAGCAATCGTGCCAATCTCACGATTCAGGAGATATGAGGACTTGCCAACTATTTCGCGTGGATAGACGTTGACCGTTGAGCCATCCACTGACCACATGTAGTGGCGGTCAGATTTGCACAGCGCTTCTATGATGTCGCGTACAGTTGCGTCGTGGAGACTAAGAGAGAAGCGAACATTCCGGTCGGTAGGTACAGAAGCTGTATCTCGGATGATTTCCTCGATTCCTAAGTGGAGACCAGCGATTGGTTCATGGCTCAACTTCGACAGAGCATCAATAATGGTCGTATCCGTCACATCAAATTGCGCGACTCGGTCATTGAGTGCGGCTGCACTCTGAAGGTCTTCAGTTCTAACAGAAGTCGTTTTCCCGTAACAGCAGGCTGTGAGAACCCACAGTAGTGCCGTGAGTCCGCTTGCCGTTTTCATCAGCATTAGGCTGGCCTCGGCCAAATAATACGTCTGAAGCAGAGCCAAGTCTTGGTAAACCTTGTTTACGGGGACTTGCCACGCCGGATTCAGAATTGAAACTCCACAGTACCGAAAGACAGAATTGGACGCCCATTGAATGTAGCGGGAGCATATTCCCACTGCATCGCAGCAGCTCGAACGGCGGCTTCAACACCCGGGTTCAGTCCCTCTGGACACCTAACTTCACGCACGTGACCGTGCGAATCGATGAGCATGTTACACGTAACTTTGCCATGAAATCCTTGTGTTCGAAGGTCTGCGGTATAGGCTGGCTTTACCTGTTTGATGGGCACCGCAGGCACGTGCTTGCTCCCTACATTGCCGGGCGCGTAAGAGATAGGCCTGACGCCTGCCAAGGTGAAGAAATCGTCGGTTTGTGGCTGCGAAGCATCCAACTGTTCAATCTTGATCTCCAGAATCTTGAAGCCGTTTTCTAAGACCGATAAGCGCCGGGCAACCATTTTCCCGGAGAAGTCCGCAAAGTCGTTATAAATCGTCAGGTCTGACATCTCATGATGACCTCGCAGCAATCCATTGTCCGGGCCAAAATAATAGACTTGGGTGTTTGCTCCAGGTTTGCCATCATCCCCGAGCTTTCCCCTCCAAACCTGTACCATCTCGGCTCTCCCTAACTGCCCGTTTGCTACTCGCCAAGTGAGTGCGGTACTTGCCCCGCTACCGCTGGGCAAAGCGGGACTTAGTACCTCCATTGCCTGATCGATTCTCCGCGCCGAATATGGCTGATCAAACTTTCGAAACCCAAGGTCTCCATTTCGTGCTTCAGTCACTGTATGTCCGCCTAGGATGGCTTCTCTCCTCCACTGCGTGGGAGAGGCCCAGGTTTCTTCGTAGGTTCCTACTCCGGTGAGTTCCGCACTCCCAAAGGCTTCAAAAGATGCGCGCATGTGGAACGCCTGCGCCCCCTCAACCCGCAATCCACTCAACTGGCGAGCGCGATCGAAATAGCTACTCGCTGCTGGTAAACTTGGAGCACCGGACTTGAGCTCGGTCTTGAAATCGATATCGAGCGTAGTTTCCACTTGCACGGCCGCGCCATCAACCAGGTATGGCTTGAACTCCCACCCTTTAACTTGCTCAACGGTCCAATCCTTGAGCTCGGAATTAGAGGCAACATAAGAACGCGCCTCACGAACGTGGCCGTTGCGATCAATCACAATCTTTACCTTTACCGTGCCACTATCTGGGGGGCCTGAGACGGCTGGCCACTTTAGTTCTGCAGCATTGCTAAGTTGCTTTTTGTACTCGGTGCCACTCACAAGGACTGTCCGAATCTGTTCGGAAGGCGGGCTCCCCTCTTTGACGGCAAAAAGACTTTCATCAGGATGATCCAAGTCCTTCAGGTCTTCGACTTCGGCGTTCACGGGGTTGTCTTTTGTCTTCCAGGCCACGAGTTTGTAATGAAACGAACGGTAGTCTGCAAGCACGCCGACGCTCCATCCGGGAAACCACAAGTAATTGAGCAACCCGGTTCTCGAATCCAAAGCTACTGCAGCCCTCACGCGTTCTCCGTGCTGATCATCGAAATACTGATCGACAAAACATTGCCCAGTTTTGCCGTCGGGCTTCTGGATTTCCATGGAAAGCTTTTCAAACGCTTGGAGCACATTCACCGGAATCGGATCGACCAGCGACACAATCAGGCGCTCGACGTCTGGCGGAAAGTAATCTCCGGTATTCTGTTCGAAGCGCTGGTCACCGCTTACGATCAGTGTTTGCGAGAACCCTTTGGATCGAATTGTACGCCGCCACTTTGTGGGCGACACCCAATATTCCTCAACTTCAGCGTTGTACTCCCAGTCAGCCTGCTTCGCATTCAGGACCTTCGCTCTGAGATAAAATGGCTTGCCATCTGGTTCTGCCAGCGTTGATCGTCTCACCAGCTCTCTTAGCACTCCCGTTACAGGCACCGCTTTGGCCCGCTCCTGGGCCTTTGGCGAAGTTGCAGCCGACAATAGCAGGGCAAGAGCACAGAATCGGGCTATTCGATAGGTCAAGGTGTGCCTCTTTCTCTTGAGCCGCTGCGAGATTCTAGTCATCTGGAGGGCCCGCCATCAAGTACGACTCCGAATAACACTCGTAAGGTCCCGGCTCATCCGAACGCCGCCCTGATGGACTAACCCGCCCGGAATATGCCCGGCCGCCCCGAACGATCCGAAATATGCGACCGGCCAGGCTAGCGCAGAGATAACCAAGAGGGTGATGATTCTGGACCAATTTCACGGCAGCGTTTATCGGGACTTACCCAACGTACTCTTCCCGCGTCCGTCACTCGATTCACGAACTCGCCTCGTTATATACTCTCGGAATGAAGCGAGCCGTCCGAAGCCGCCGCAAAGTATACGGGCAACTCCTGGGGCATGCCCGCCGCCATCCGCATCGGGAATGCTGCGGAATTCTGGCAGGGCAAGACGGACTAATCACGCAGGCGTTCCCTGCGAAGAACGTCGCGGCTGATCCAGTCAGGAATTACGAGATTGCGCCCAAGGAGATCGTGCGGCTGATGGGGGAACTCCGCAAGCGGCGGCTTGAATTCCTCGGGATCTACCACTCGCATCCGCATTGGCTGGACACGAACGAACCTTCGCCCAAAGACGTCGCGCTGGCCTACTATTCTGAAGCGATCTATTGCATCGTCACGCCCCGGCCGTACGCAACTGCTCCCATCCGGGCATTTTCAATCCGGAATGGGCGTGCGATGGAACTTGAAATTCAGTTCCTACCCTGACGCAAGCGCGCTGCCGTTTACGGTCCCAAATCTCCACTCAACTTGATTGCACAACAATGTCGGCTCCTCGACCCGAGTAAGCATTTGACTTGCCTCGATTGCATAACCACTCAAAAATCCAGTCTCTTAACGCGCCATTCCTCGGCGGTGATCTCCCATATTTCCGCCATGAGTCGGCCGCACACGTAGTCGCGCTCATAGTTTGCGATAACGCGCATACCGGTCTTCTCCGAGATGCGTCGCGAGGCGATGTTCGCGATAGCCTTTGGTGCGCGTAGAACCGGAAAGCCGAGAACGTCGAACCAGTAATCGTTCACCGCGACAACGGCCTCGGTCATCAACCCGCGTCCGTGCCACGGAAGCCCGAGCCAGTATCCGCGGTTGTCCGATTCACCTTTGTATAGACCTATTACGCCAATGTGCGGGTCCGGCGATTCTTTCAAGCGCAACGTCCACTGCCACTCTTCGCCGCGTGCGATATTTGGAAGCGCTTCGTCCCGATAGTAATCGAACGCTCGACCGGCAGGATAAGGCCATTGAACTTTTGAAGTAAGGAACTTCACGATGTCCCACTGTGGGAACAGTAGTTGTGTTTGTTCGGCGTCGGCGAGCTGGAGCGGGCGGAGCAGGAGACGTCTGGTTTGAAGATCAACTGACATCTAAAGATACTAGCGCAAAACTCGAAAGAACGGGATTCGGTCGGAACTTCTAATGTGTGGGTTTCAGACGATTCCACTTCTCCGATTGCCGCGTTTACGGGGACTGTGCGTTGGGCAGCAGGTATAATCACACCGCATGGCGAATTTTCATCCAGCGGCGATTACAGGGTCTCACGGTGCGTACCGTTGGCTGACAACCTGGCAGCATGACCTCGATACCCTGCTTCAACGCTTTCCGCAGTCCGTGGTCGGCAAATATGTTGCCGTTACTTCTCTAGACAGCGGCGCTATGGCTCTCACGGATGCGGAGAAACGTGATGGCTGGCGAAGTCGAAAGGAGATTGCTTACAGTCCCAAAATTCAGTCTGCGGGAGATTGCCGGACTGAAAGATTGCCGGATGGATGTGCAGGCTTCAACGAGTGGTACGTCTTTAATTCCCCCTTCGACCTTGGAGAACTCTGGCACGGCAATGTGTTTGAAGCTCCGATAACGCCAGGGCAAGTCTGCAGATTCGTGAACTTTGGCCCTAGTTTTGCTTTGCACGACCCCGAAATGGCGACCCTCGTCAGTCTTTTCTGGGAGCAACTCGATTGGATTCAACCCGAGTCTTACATTGCGGATGCGGATATATTTTTGACGTTCGTAAGCCGTAATGAAGATATATTCATCGCCGTTCAGAACGCTCTCAGTGACATTGCTCTCGACTCCTGATTAGCAGGGAAAACCGGACATCTGACCGCCAGTAGAGGATACTTGGGGCCAGGGATGGTCGAAGCAACGGATGACTGAAAAAGTAATCGCCGTCGGCACGCTACCTGGATCCAGCGTGGCCAGACTGAAGGGTCGCGCGCGAAGTGCAATGGTTGGCGCCCTCTTCGGCAGTGCCTGGATGTCATGGGCCGCGGTGTTCGTGCCTGCCGCAAGGACCACCGCTTTGGTGCTGGTCGCGGTAATTGCAATTTTACTTGTTGGCTGGGCTGCGGCGCGTCTACGAATAGTGCGACGCTATAAGGACTCCGCGGCCGACCGCGAGCGCTGGACGTCTGTGGCCCCTCTCTTTTGGATCGACACGACCGCGGAGTGGTTGTTAGGAGCGGGCGCGGTGGCGGCACTCGCCCACTTTGGCCGTTACGCGCTAATCCCGCAGTTCCTTGGAGTCATCATCGGACTGCATTTTCTTCCACTAGCCTGGATATTCAGAGCATCTCGTTATTACATTATGGGAACAGCCATAGTTGTTTGCGTGTGCGGCTCGCTTCTCATTCCAGAAGGTAGCATCCGCAACGTCATCGCGTGTGCAGGGATCTGTCTCCCGATGTGGATTACCGCCGTGGTGAGCTTGTCCCAAGACTAACCATCCCATTGCGCTCGCAAGGAGCTTGTGAAATTTTCTCCCGCCGACTTTGCCTTCGCCCACAGGTTCAAGTAAGTCGCGAAACCGGACGATTGGTCTAGGGCGGAAGGGCAACTTTCGGATTCCGCCATCCTTAGCTTCAGCGGTGAGGACAGCCTGGCCAGCAACAAGGCCGGCGCATTCCTTCCTTGAGTTCCGTGCGTACCCGCTCGATGTGCTGCCTTCTGGTTTCCGGTTTCTTGACCGAGAGAACCCAGCAAATCCACTCATTGCGTGCCAGTGGCGTAATATCCTCCCATTTTGCCCGTGCCAAGTGGTCAGAAATGAGGACCTTTCGCAAATCGGCTGGTACGCTGTGTACCGCCCCCGGAGAGAGCGCTTTCTTGTTCATGAATTTCATTCTACATCGTTACACAATCGGTCTGGGGAGTTTCGGATGCCGCCGGATTGGTCCGCCGAGTAAAGCCGACTGACTCGTGGATACGGCAACCTGTCTTATAATCACAGCGTGTCTAGGTTCACAAATGTTCTGATCCTTTTGGTTGCGCTGTTGCCGGAGCATCAGTTACAGGCGCAGCAGCATGTCTCGTTTGCAACTGAGGATGGCGGGAAGATTTGCGCGGATGTGTATGGAAAAGGGAAACGGGCTGTCGTCCTGGCGCACGGGGGAAGATTCACGAAGGAGAGCTGGCGACCGCAGGCTGAGGTGCTTGCCGCTAAGGGATTCAAGATCATTGCATTTGATTTCCGGGGGTTTGGGTGCTCGACGGGACCCGGGGATAAAGATATGTTCACCGCTCCGATGGCAAACGATGTTTTAGCCGCGGTGCACTATTTGAAGAAGCATGGGGCACAAACGGTTTTTGCGATTGGCGGGAGTTTCGGCGGCGCAGCAACTGGGGATGCTTCGATTCAGTCGAAACCGGGTGAGATCGATCGGATTGTATTTCTTGGCGCTGCCCCAAATCTTCCAGCGGACCAGTTAAAATCGCGGGCGCTTTTTATAGTTGCACGCGATGATGCAAACGGCGACGGCCCGCGACTGCCGGGGATCAGGGCTCAGTACTTGAAGGCTCCGGAACCTAAAGAGTTGATAGTGTTGGACGGCGACGCTCATGCGCAATTTCTGTTTCAAACGGACCAGGCCGACCGCGTGATGGATGAAATTTACCGTTTCCTGTCCGCTCCTTAATCTCCCACGGCGGGAACCGGAGTAGTTCTTGGGCAAATCAGGCAAGTCCGGCCCAATACCCACATGACGATTACCGCGTCAATCAGGAGCTGGCGCGCGACTCTTCGGAGTCAAGTCTCCGGTTCGACGGGAAATCCTTTCCACGGGCTCTTACGGCCAACATTCTGGGTCACGCGAATATCGACATGACCCAGAATGTTCCGGACCGTCTCTGGCCTTGCGCGTTCGTCCAGCTTACGGCTGGAACGCATGGTGCGGAAGCTCCCAAAATGCCCTTTAACGCTCGAATCGGCCGGGGCCGAGTCTCTGCAAAAAGTGGCTGCAAGCGTTCCCGTGTAAAACGGACTGGGGGTGTGTACGTGCGAAATCTGCCATCGAGGCGCCTATGCGTCCGTTGACGGGGGTCAAAAGATAGGCGTGAATGTCGCCCGCATGGGGCCCGGTTTGCACCGTTGCCATACCCGAGATTTGTCCGAGCTCATTGATATTGCTAGCGGAGATTATGAAGAGGTTGGAATCTTCGGGAATTAGCGTGTTAAGGTCGGTTATCACGCCATCCTGCCAGATGAAGCCGTGGAACCAGTCGAACTTCGAGTCAAAATCGTTTCCCACTACTTGGCCCCGGTTGTTGATGCCGGTGGCGAAGGCGGCAAAATCTCCTGGCAGAGCGCCGATGTTTGTGACTGCGCCGTCTGCGCCGTTCAGCCAAGCCGCGGCATAAAAGGTTGTGCCGTCAGCAGTGCCGACCTGCCCGGCGATTTGGCCCTTGTTGTTAATAACGTAAGCGAAATTGGAACCTGCACCTCCGAGATCCTGAAGCACGGAGACAGTTTTGTCTTTCCACATTACGGCGTGCGTCGCTGCGGTGCAGTTTCCCGAGTAGCCTACGGCTTGGCCTCGATCGTTGATCCCGAATGCCTCACCGTCTACATCGTTACCTACCAAAGGAAGGGCTTCCGCGGTGCCTCTTTCCCACAACGCCGCCAGCGCAATCCGGTTGTTGGTTATGCCGGCTGGGCATGTGGAGTCCACGGCACCGTCTTCGGCAAATCCGACGACTTCTCCGCGGTTATTGATGGCGCTGGCCTGCCCGTTATTTCCACCGAGCGTCGGAAGAGCGCTCATGTGGCCGTCTCGCCAAAGAAACGGAACGCACGTAAGGTGCGTGCCGAAGCCGCAAATGTCTTCGCCGTTCGGATCAGGAGCAGCTGTTTCGGACATACCAACGGCTTCCCCGGGGTCGTTGATCCCGCCCCAGTTGATCCAACTGTTGCCGTTGGGTTTTCCAAGCGTGCCCAGGTCGATGTTGAATCCGTAGATGCTTATCACCGCGTGGCCCCTGGAAACTGTCGTAGAAGTACTATTCTCGGGAGGGTTCACGGTGCCGTCCATGTTCTCCGCCCAGCCCTGATTATTGAGGCCCATGGCCATGCTGAAGTTGTCCTTGCTGTTGTTGATGCCCAAATCGGTAATTTTGTAGCTCTGTTGAGCGAACGCATTGCTGAAGCTACCCAGAACAATCGTCGCAACTCCCGGTATCCAGAAATTCCGCAACCGCCTTAACGTATCCATTTGCTTTTTTCCTCCCATGAAAGTCACCGTGGCGAGCTGACTCGCGGATCTACGTCACGTCCCACCCGGCGTTCCAGCAGTTCAGAGCAGGGCTGCGACACAACTCCCCGAAAATTCCTGCTGAGTGACCACTGAGGAAGCATGTGGTGTTCAACGTTTACAACGATTACGTGACGCTACAAGCGCAAGGCTTCAGGGTTCGAAAACGAGTGGCGGGCTAACAACGTTCTTGGATGATGCCAAAACGACCAGAACGACTGTTTCTCCAATTTTTCATACACACACCGGCGAGGGTTACAAAATTCGAGAACACCGAACAGCCAAGAATTAGGTGGTCGCTTCGATTGACTTTCACGTTGCTAACATACATACTCGTCGGTATGTTACGCATTCACAAGAAAAAGCGAAGGCTCCGTGATCCGGAGCGCACACGGGAACGCCTGCTGCAAGCAGCTTTTCGGGAAGTCCTCAGATCAGGCTTCCAGAGTGCGGGCATCGATACAATTCTCGCCGCCACTAACGTCACCAAGGGAGCGCTCTATCACCACTTCGACAGCAAGGAAGCCCTCGGATATGCCATCGTCGAAGAGATCATCGCAAAACTTGTCCGCGACACGTGGTTGCGTCCTCTTCTTAGCGACGGGCAAACTATCGACATTTTGATCGGCATTGTCCGGGGATTACCAGCGCGGCCCGCAGACGTTCGAGCCGGTTGTCCACTGCTCAATTTGGCACAGGAGATGTCTCCACTGGACGAGCCATTCCGCAAGCGACTGGAGAGAATATTCCTTGCCTGGCAGGATGGCGTCGCTACGCTTTTGCGGAAAGGGCAGTCCCAGGGAACTGTTCGCCGCGACTTGAATCCAGACGAGGCTGCCAGCTTTCTGATCGCGATGGTCGAGGGCTACGGCTCGTTAGCAAAGAATGCTCAGGATGCGAAGGTGTGGGAAGTGGGAATCACAAATATCGTAGGGTGGCTGAGGTCTCTTCGGGCGCCTCGTCAATCTCGGCGAGGGGGACGACATGCCACGAATCGCGTTCAAGGCAAACGGTAGCATCCTACTCCTGGATTTGGCCGACATTGTGGCAGTGCAAGCCGAAGGTAACTACGTTTCGTTGCAACACCGACCTAATCCCTATTTGGTGCACGAGTCCCTCTCGTCCATGGCGGAGAAGCTCAAACCCTACGGTTTTATTCGCATCCACCGCTCGGTCGTCGTGAATATCTCGGCCGTGGAGGTGATCCAACCTTTACCGACTGGGGAGTACAGGCTGTGTGTAAAGGGTGGGAAGGAATACTTCGTAACTCGGAAACACAAGCATAACCTCAGAGATCTGGCTCAGCTGTGGGTAGGCTCAGAGCGGCTTTGCGGCTAACAGGTCTTACCTCGTTATTCCGTCGTAGCTTTTATCTTTGGCGGTTGGTGATGCGCTTCCGCGCCGGTGCAGTGCCCTGCAGTCGAACAACCAGTCTTGCCCCGGCAGTAACGCTAGCTGCTACTCGACGGCAAAAAGCTTCTCAAACAATTCTTCCGACAGTCTAGCCCCCTCGTCTGAAGCGAACTGTCAACGCCCCCTCAATGCGCATGCGAATTCAAATCGCGCGAAAGCATCAACTTAAGCGTCAGCCGGTCCGCCCCCCCGCTCCAGCCCACACCCACTCCGGTCTCCACGTTCAGAAATCCGCCGTTCCGGTCCACCGCCGCCCAAGTTTCATGAAATTGCTGTTCGTGCGGCACAAACCCACGCAGTGGTCCGAATCCGTCATATTCTTCCAGCGCCAGCGCCCATTTGTTGTTGAAATTATACGCAACACGGCCCGCGGGATTGTATTGCAAGCCTTTCAATCCACCCGTGTAATCTGTATCCACGATCGGGTTGTAAATCAAATCCCAACGTCCCAAATGCGCGCCCACAATCGGCCGAATCTCCGAAGTAATCCGCCGGTCTTCCCAGTACCGCGCATTGACACTGAACTCAAAATTGAGCCCATAGAAGAACTTGTGCTCGTGCGCATGCGGCCGCACGAACAATTCGCGAATCTTGAACCCATTGATCGTCGCGCCCTGGTTCGTCGAATAGAAACTGTACACCGGCATGTACAAACCTTGTTCGAACCACGGCGTCACCCCATAAGCCCATTCGGCGGCTCCATTCACTGAATCGTTAGCGATAATCGCTCCCGGAAAATCTGGCGTCTTCCGCCCAACCGGAGTGAAATTCGTATGGATCATTAGATTGAAAATGCCTGGCGCGGCAATCTCCGCATCGTACACCTGAATCTCGTCGGTCTGCGCCCGGATCGTCAGCGGCGCTCCCAGGAGCGCGAGCAGCAGAAGTCCCACCCGCAATCTCAGGTCGCTCAGCCCACTCATAGGTCCCTCCGGCGCATCGTAATATAGCCGCTCAAAGCCTCTAGCCCCGTCCAACAGGCTTCCGGCAAACATCTCATGACCGCAACTTGTAGTTGGATGGCTCCCACCGGGTCGGTGGTTTCCACTTAATTGCGCCGGCGCTCGGCTGCACTTAGCAATCGCGTAGCGCAACAGGGCGGAATCACCCATAGCATCCTCTATCGTAACTCTTGGTAGCTAGATGTTCCCGGTCGTCTCCGCATACACAAACCGGCAAGGACGTAAATCAGGGGGGCTCTGGAACGCGTCATCCTTTCCGAGTAGACGCACCGCGGCTGAAATCAGCGCGAAAGAAACCCAATGCCCATGCAGCGCCGCGGCCATGCCCGTTTTGGCGGTCGCGCCCTGTCTTTCTAAATTTTGGAGGCGGTTCACAATCCCGATAAGACTCGACGATGGCCGGAAGTGTTGACGTTTTGGGGATAGTCGCCACGATGGAAGCATGCCGCAACTCGGCACCTGCCCGATAACCGGTTTGCCGGAGGTTGAGGGTCGGTCGATTTTCACTTCTCCGGTAACCGCGCTTAGCAGGGACAATTTTCCCGCGCGCTTTGCACTAGGCTGCGGACAATGTCACTCGCTCTGCCCAACGACCTCGAACTTCCTGGTTTTATTGTCGGGGAAGAGAAATTCGTATTCCTGATCTGCCTCGTAGGCGGTCTGATGGTCATCTTTGATCAGCTTGGCCTTGTAGTCTCCAAGTGCCAATAATCCGCCTCTGGGGATCCCACTAAGCTGATACTTCTTAGAGTGGATGACGACATCCAGCCCTTGCCCGCTGGGAAGGAGGTACGATGAAGTCGCATGGACATTGATCGAGTACTCCTCCGGCGCTGGTGCTGCCGGGGCGAGGGTGGCGAGTAGAAGCAGGACAAACAATGCGGCTCTCTTCATAGTTCCTCCGCTAATCAACTCTGGGTGCGTACTTGCTGCGAAGTAACGATGACACACTTTTCCGGTGACCGCTGCCAGGGCTTGACGCCGTGAGTGAACTTTGGAATCTCATTGAGGCGATGCTACCTCATTGATTATTATGCCGCTACAGTGACTAGAGGAAAATACATGAACACGAAGCAATCGGCGCTCGCGGTCGCACTCATAGCCGTACTCGTCTTCGCTGCTCCCCTCGTGGCCCAACAGCCATCCCAACCGACATCCCCGCCAGCAACACAACAGCAGACCGGACGAGTTTTAGGTTTTGCGACACACACAACTCACTCAACAGATTCTTACATCGACCCTGCGCAGGGCGGAGCTGATATTGGCCACAAAAACGCCGACCTATCATGGAAGCAGCGTGTGACCGTGATTCAGGTCAGCAAACTAGTCTTTGAGAGCCCACAGATTCACAAAGAGGTTGAGGCTGGCAAGGATTATCCCGTCATCGTCGAGACTGACAAGAAGGGCATTGCCAAGAAACTTACGCTAACCGTGGCCGGAAAGACGTATACGTACAACATCGCAAGAACCCGCGAACCCGATTCGAAATGACGATTACTCCTTCGGCCTCGTAAGCCCTCGCACGACTTACCAGATGGCACTACACTTGAACGCAGTCGCAGATTCATCTAAGGTTCCCGTCTCGCTGCAGGATTCCGCACTTCTGGAGGAGTTACTTATGGAACGCAAACATCTGTTCGCCCACGGACTGGCGACGCTAGCGATTCTACTGATTAGCCCCAGGCCGTCGCGGCCTCAGACAGTGCCCATCGCGGTTGACCCCCCTAGCTTGAGTTGGGAGTTGGTTTCGGTTGGCAACACCACAGCGGAGAAGGATGTCGTGTTCCAGAACGCAACGGATGCGACGGTTACATTCAGCGGCATCACTATCTCCGGAGGAGATTTTGCAATCGCGACCAACACCAACAAAAAGTGCGGCGCCAGTGTCCCTGCAAAAAGCTGGTGCCTGGTTGGTGTCACGTTTTCGCCGACGGCCCTGGGCACCCGAACGGGGACGCTAACGTTTGTTTACGACGCGGCGAACAGCCCGCAGATAGTCCCTCTGAGCGGAACGGGATCGGGGCCCCTCACCGTCTCCCCTATTGGCCTTGTGTTTGGCAGCCTGAGGGTGGGCCTTACTAGCAACCGGCGGGCCGTGACGGTAACCAACCGCCACACGACGCCCATGGATCTTTCCGCAGCGAGCGCGACCGGAGATTTCGCGGTCGCCAGAACCACCTGCGGGACAAGCATTGGACCGGGCCAGAGATGCTTCGTTGAGGTTACGTTCACGCCGACAGCTGCCGGCCCGCGGACGGGACAGCTTAGCATTACCTCCGGAACTCCCGGCGCGCCTCTTGTCGCCAGCCTGACGGGGACAGGAATTACGACCGGGCTCACCGTCGCTCGCTTCAATCAAAGCGCCACGCTTCTCGGCAATGGGCTTGTGCTAGTCGCGGGAGGTGATGTCTGTACGCCCCTTTGTAGCCCCTTAGCGACCTCCGAGTTGTACAACCCCGCGACGCAGACTTTCAGCGCGACTGGCGGCCTTAGCGGTCCCCGCAGCAGCCACACGGCTACGCTGTTGAAGAACGGAATGGTACTGATTGCCGGAGGTGAACTGTCCGGGTTTTCTTTGGCCAATGCCGAGCTTTACGACCCGGCCACCGGCACGTTCACCGCCACTGGCAACCTCAACGTCCCTCGCCACAACCACACGGCCACATTGCTGAACGACGGAACGGTACTAATCGCCGGGGGCTCCAGCAGAATAGGCCGGAACGCTCCTACCAAAGTGCCCTGCGCCGAAATGTACGATCCCGCATCCAAGAGCTTCAGGCTCACCGGATGCTTGGGCACTGCCCGCGACGAGCATACCGCGACGCTTCTGAATAACGGCAAGGTGCTGATTGCAGGCGGCAAGGCCAATCCGCCTGGCGGTTATTTGGCGAGCGCGGAGCTGTATGATCCTGCAACCCGCGCATTCACCCCTACGGGAACGATGGGGAAACCGAGCTATCTGCATACGGCGACGTTACTGAAGAACGGAATGGTTCTGATTGCGGGAGGTGTCGATCCCGGGAACGGCCCGGGCGCAATAGCGGATACAGAGTTGTACAACCCTGAGGCCGGCACTTTTGTCGCTACCGGCAAGTTGCAGGTGGCGCGTTACCGGCCAACCGCACTGCCATTGAATACGGGCGCGGTTCTGGTTGCGGGAGGCGCGGATGAGAAGGGTTATTTGGGTTCAGCGGAACTTTACAACCCAACGACGCAGACCTTTACCGTCACGGGAGGCCTGAAAGTCGCGCGCCTCGGCCACAAATTGGCGCTGCTAAAGGACGGCATGGTGTTGGTGGTTGGAGGCCAAGGCGACGGCGGTGCCTTGGCCTCCGCAGAACTGTACGATCCCGTGGCGGGCGCTTTCGCAGTTACGCGATAGATGCAACCATTGCTGTTTGCCTGATAGTGTTTTTCGAACCTTTGAAGGAAACGTGTGATATTTCGGGCGAACGCAGGCTCCCATGGGTCATTCTTCGAGTGCTACGAAGTACCTTACACCGCAGAGTCCTTGTGATAGCTTTTTGTCTTGGCACGCGGCCAGATTCTTTGGGAAAGGATACTCAACCCGTGGAAACTATTTGGTCGATCAAACCCGCAGTTGCCGCGCGATTGGGAATGACCCTTCTGTTCATCCCCATCTACTTCATAAGTGCCTCAGCTCTTAGGCAAGACGCACCCGGACTCACGTTGCTGGGGAGTCCGATGATTTTGCTCGGTGCTTTGCTCGTCGCGTTCATTCTCAACGCTCTCTCGATTCTCTCAATAGGGTTTCACGGCGACACCCCTTCTGTTCTAAGCATTTCCCTCTCGCTGCGATTCTGGAATCTGACGGTAATCGCAATCGGTTTGCTGCTCCTGAGCGCGCTCCTCGGTTACGCATTTGTTGAGAATTTTCAGGTTCGTCCCGGCAGTTAGGGGAACCAGCCTGAAGGCAGGTCTCCCGCGGGATGCGATGCGGTTTATCCCGGCGCACTCATTCGCAACGCAGTGCGATGATGGGGTCCACGTGAGAGGCGCGGCGCGCGGGAATCCAGCAGGCCGCTAGCGCCACAGATAGCAAGATGACCGATACAGTGCTGAAGGTAAATGCATCGTAAAAGCTCACGCCAAAGAGCATGCTGGCCATTAGGCGGCCGAGCACAGCGGCAGCGAGCAGGCCGGCAACAAGACCAAAGGCGGCCATCCGGCCGGCTTGTCGCAGGACCATGGTGACAACCGTGGAGCGCCCGGCTCCAAGGGCCATGCGAATGCCGATTTCGTTGGTTCGCTGACCTACGATGTAAGAAATGACGCCGTAAATCCCAAGGGCGGAAAGCACAATCGCGAGAACGGCGAACACCCCGAGTAACGCCATAGCAAAACGCTTGGTGGCCAATGAGTCGGAGATGATGCCGTTCATGGATTCCACGTCGTAAACCACGGAGTCGCTGCTGACGGTTTGCATCGCGCGGCTTAACGACGCGGCGATATCGGTTTGTGCATTGCGAGTCCGCACCACGCCGCTGGCGCCCCGGTCGAAGGCGGAGAGCAGCGCATCCGGCATTTGCTCTAAAGACAAAAAGCATTGCGCTTGAATCGAGTTGGAAGAATCCGAATCCAGGCCCCACTGGTTTTGGTGGCCCACGATACCCACAATTTCCGCGCTTTCATTCACGATGGTGAGATGAATACGTTTGCCGATAGGATCCTGATTGCCGAAGTACTGTTTTGCGAAACGCTCGTCGATGACGGTCACGACAGGCGCACCTGCGGTGTCCGCCTGCGTGAGAAACCGGCCGCGCTTCAGAGGAACCCTCATCACTTTCAGGTAGTCCGACTGAACCGCGAAAAACAGAGACGGCTTCATGTCCGCCTGCGACGCCGGTTTGGCTTCTCCTTCCAACCAGAACGGAAGCTCGGAATCGGTTTCCATGGGAGTCGAGGCACCTGAGAGCGACACGGATTCGACACCGGGAACCGCGGCGATCGCGTCGTGTATCTGGCGATAAGATTGACGAACGGCGTCGGGCGTAGCGCCCAGGGATTGCGCAGAACCGAAACTAAAAAAGACTACGTTACTGGGATCAAAGCCGGGATCGACGCTCCAGATTTTGATGGAGCTGCGGATCATCAAGCCGGCAGCGACCATCAATACCACCGCGAGGGCCATTTCCATCGCGACAAAAACGCTCTGCGTGCGATGGCGAGCCCCGCTGAGGCCGCGGCCGCCCTCGCGCAGCGTTCCTTGTAAGTCGCTTCGCGCGCTTTTGAATGCCGGAACCAGCCCAAACAAAATTCCCGCGAAGACCGAAGCGCCGAGCGTAAACAGCAAAACGCGCGCATCCAGATGAATTTCGCTGGCGCGGGGCAAAGCATCCGGCAGGACTTTGAGCGCGGCTGTGGTTCCCCAAGCCGCCAGCAGCGTACCCAAGGCCCCGCCAAGCAAGGCAAGCAACACGCACTCCGTCATCAGCTGGAGAACGACGCGGCCCTTGCCAGCGCCAAGCGCGTTGCGAATGGCAAATTCACGCTTCCTGCTAGTGGAACGCGCGAGCAATAGGTTCGCGATGTTGGCGCACGCAATGAGCAGGACAAATCCGACCGCCGCAAGCAGCATCAGCAAGAACGGCTGAATGTCGCCGACTAAATTATATTTTAATGGGAAAAGCGTGACGCCTAGCCCCTTGTTGACATCGGGATAGACTTCGGCGAGGTGATTAGCCACTGCACTCATATCGGAATTCGCTTGTGCCAACGTAACGCCCGGCTTTAGCCGCCCCACGGCGTCCATTCCCATTCCAGTGTGGCGATCTCGGAACAAAGGGTTGTCCCACTGCCCGAGCGGAACGTACACATCGGCCTTCGAGTGATAGTTATCGTTTTGAAAGTGAAAGGTGGCGGGAATAACGCCCGTGATTGTGTACAGATGGTTGTCAAGCCGGATGGATTTGCCGACGATATCCGCCGCACCGCCAAACTTGCGCTTCCACAAGCCTTCGCTGATGAGCGCTGCGCGCGCTGCCCCTAGTTGATCTTCTTTTTCCTCGAAGTTGCGCCCGACGATCGGGTTTACGCCGAGCAGGGGGAAAAATGCCGCGGAAACCATGTCGGCGTCCAGCCGCTCAGGCGCGCCAATACCGGTCATCGTAAATGTTTCTCCACGGAAAGCAGCGATCGATGAAAAAGAATGGTTCTGGCGGGACCAGTCCAGGAAATTGGGATAAGAAATGGAAAATTTGGTGAACTCATTGGCGCGGGCGTACAAAGCGACCAAGCGGTCCGGTTGCGGGTAGGGCAAGGGATTCAGAAGCACGCCGTTAACCACGGAGAACAGCGTCGTATTGGCGCCAATGCCGATGGCCAGAGTCAGGATCGCAATCACCGCAAAGCCGGGCGATTTACGCAACGTGCGCACACCGTATCGCACGTCTTGCCGGAAATGGTCCAGCCAGAGCCAACGATGGGATTCGTAAAAATGTTCCCCGGCGTGCATAACGTTGCCGAAGACGCGTCGCGCCGCAGCGCGCGCCTCTTCCTCACTCAGTCCGAGTTCTCGCTGGCGCTCGACCTCCAGCTGCAAGTGCGCGTCAATCTCGGCGCTAAAGTCATCCGGCTTCCGTTTGCGTCCGAACATGGGTTTAACCTCCCGCCGGTTCTGACCCCAGAATCCGGCCAATGGCTTTCGCCAATCTCGTCCACTTTGCGGTTTCTTTTCCCAGTTGTTTGTGGCCCGCGGCGGTTAGCGTATAGAAACGAGCCTTGCGGTTATTGAGAGAGGTTCCCCACTTCGCCGAGATCCATCCGCGCTCTTCGAGCCGCTGAAGCGCTGGATAGAGGGCGCCGTGCTCGACGAGCAGCTCTTCGTCTGACGTTTCCTGGATGGCGCGAGCGATGCCTTGGCCGTGCCGTGGTCCAAAGATCAGCGTTCGCAAGATCAATAAGTCTAGCGTGCCCTGCAGCAACTCGAGCTTTTCTCTATCTGCTCGGGTGGACATTTAACCCGAGTATCTATCGCTTCAGGTAAGATGTCAACCCAACAGCGTGTCGTAAACGGAGGGAGCACCTTCCTGTCCAAGGACCTACAGTGGGGCTCAAGTCCTGGCAAGTCGCCTTACCGAACATGTGGTTTTGGGCGAATTTCACTTTTCCGAGTATCGCGGCAACGAGATGGTATGAGGAGGAGTTTTCTCCGGTGCGACTCGCCTTGTTAACACTCCACTTTCACGCGGCGTCTCTTAAAGCGTGGGTTAAATCAGCAAACAGGGGAAATCCAAAATGAATGCACGCACCTTTTCACGCCTAGCAATCAGCACTGTGGCCGTTCTGCTCGGGTTCACAACTTTCGCCCAAGCCGGGCCGCCTCTGATCTGCCATCCCATTGAAATCGGGCAAGCAAAGTCGCTGCCCTGGGTCGAGTTCAACCACACAGGAGGCTCGGACTATGACCTGAAGAACCTCAGCCGGGACACGATGGCCATTCTCGATTCGCGCACTCCCGTCTTAGTCCGCATGGAGACCTTACGCCGGGCCACAATCTACGCTCGCCAGGACCCGCAAGCAGCGAAGGAGCTGATCACGCGACTTCAAGAGCGTGCATTGAACTCAGATGCCGCTCGTCACCCCGACGCACTCGCGTGGTTCGACGTCGGCTATCTGGCCGAGGCTTACAAGCAATGGATGGGCAAGGGTGAGCCCAACCCCGCGGCTGGCCTAGACGGATATAGCTTGGTGCGGAAAGCAATCAGCTTGCGCGGCTCCGATCCGGAAATGGAATTCGCGGCTGCCCTGATCACCCTGCCGGGCCCCGATAGCGCTCACCGTGACCACGTTCAGAAGGCGATGACAGGAGCAAAGAGCGATTCTCTTCTCGCTCAGAACCTGGCCTCCAACTTCAACCACGAGACGACCTCCGAACTTCTGGTCGCCCCGGCAGGAAGGCTTTAGCGATGAACCCGGAAATGAGGAAGTCTCTTACCATAGGGGAAGTCAGATCCCGGCTTCCCCGCTTGTTAGTGCGCCGAGTCCTATGATGGCCTTCCGCTTGATCAAGACCTAGCCAGCTAGATGCCCCTGTTCGTTGACTTGCCTCATCCCCCAACCTAAGATGAACCGAAAATGGCAGCAACCGATTCGCTTATCGGCCAAACCATCTCGCGCTACCGCATCCTCAAGAAGCTAGGGGGCGGTGGGATGGGCGTTGTCTACGAAGCGGAAGATCTCAGCCTGGGGCGTCACGTCGCCCTCAAATTTCTACCTGAAGAATTCGCGAACGATCCTCTGGCGCTCGAACGCTTCCGCCGTGAGGCGCGCGCGGCTTCTGCGCTGAATCACCCGAATATTTGCACGGTCTACGAAATCGCCGAAGAAGGCGGCTGCCTGTTTATCGCCATGGAGCTCATGGAGGGTCAGACGCTGAAGCACCGTATTGCGGGCAAACCCCTTGGTATGGAAGAGATGCTGGGCATTGCCATACAGATTGCAGACGCACTAAGCGTTGCTCACGAGGGAGGCATCATCCACCGTGACATCAAACCCGCCAACATCTTCGTCACCAAAAGAGGTCACGTCAAGATTCTCGATTTCGGCCTGGCGAAAGTGGTTTCCTCCGGTTTGGAGCTCGCCAATTCGGAAATGACCACCGTCACCGCAGAAGAGCTATTGACCAGCCCCGGCACGGCACTCGGTACCATCGCCTACATGTCGCCGGAGCAGGCCCGCGGCGAGGAGCTGGACACCCGGACGGACCTGTTCTCTTTCGGCGCGGTGCTGTATGAAATGGCTACGGCAAGATTGGCTTTCCCCGGCAACAGTGCCGCCGTTATTCATGATGCGATTCTGAATCAAGATCCCCTTCCGCTAGCGCGGGCGAATCCTGCTTCACCTTCGGAATTAGTTCGCATCACCGCTAAGGCGCTGGAAAAGGACCGCAAGCTCCGTTACCAGACTGCTGCAGACATTCACACCGACCTGCGCCGACTCAGGCGCGATACCGAGTCTGCAAAACTGCTTGGAGTAACGAACGTCAGCACCGACAGGACTCACGGGATACCATGGAAGTGGATCGCCCCGTCCCTCTTGCTGTTCTCGGCGCTTGCCGCAGGGACTTATATCTATCTGCATCGTGCGCCGAAGCTCACGGATAAAGACACCGTTGTCCTCGCCGATTTTGCCAACGCCACTGGAGATCCAATCTTTGACGACGCTTTGAAGCAGGCTCTCACGTCATCTCTGCGACAGTCACCGTTTTTGAATGTGTTGTCGGATAACAGAGTGAGTCAGACGCTTCGGCTCATGACTCGTCCAACAAACACACCTCTAACCCCGGAAATAATTCAGGAAGTTTGCCAGCGCACGGACAGCAAGGCATGGATCGCCGGCTCGATCGCGAGCCTTGGAAGCGAGTACGTCGTCGGCCAATTGCCAGAACGGGGATATCCTCGCGCAGGCGCAGGCTACGGCCGCAAGCAAGGAAAAAGTTCTAGACGCACTGGGTGAGGCGGCGAGTAAGCTGCGGAGTGAACTCGGCGAGTCATTGGCAAACGTTAAAAAGTTCGATGTTCCGCTCTCCCGGGCTACGACGTCCTCTCTGGAAGCTCTGAAGGCAGTGAGTTTGGGATACAAAACTCTTCATGAAAAAGGATCAGTTGCTGCCCTTCCGTTCTTCCAGCATGCCGTCGAACTCGATCCGAATTTTGCGACCGGCTACGTGGCCCTCGGCAAAATGCATAGCAACGCCGGCCAAGTAGAGAGCGCCAAGGAATCATTCACGAAGGCCTATTCCCTGAGAGAACACACCAGCGAACGAGAGAAATTCGATATCGATTCCATGTACTTCGAGCATGTGACCGGGGATCTGGAAGACACCACGCGTGTCTTCCGCGAGTGGCTGGCGAGTTACCCGAGAGATCCTACGGCGCTTGGCAATCTGGGGCTGATCTATATTCGCAAGGGGCAGTATGAGCAGGCCGCCGAACTCGCTCGCGAGTCTATTCAACAGGACCCCAACGATGTGATCGGATACATCAATCTCGAATGGGTCTTGATCGCCCTGAATCACTTTCCAGAATCCCGCAGAACTATACAGGATGCCTTTGATCGGAGACTCGAGGCCGAGCAACTGCATTTTCATCTTTACCTGCTGGCCTTCCTCGCTAGCGATGAAAAAGGAATGGCGGAGCAAGTGACGTGGGCGGAAGGGAAGCCAGAGATCCTTCCGCGTTTTCTGACGCGCGAAGCCGCCGTGGTGGCTTATTCCGGCCACCTTCAAAAAGCGAGAGAGCTGATGCAACAGGCAGTGGAATCCGCGGAGCGAGCAGGCAACAAAGAAAGCGCCGCGAACCGGCGCTTGGACGGTGCGCTTCGTGAAGCCGCATTTGGTAATCTGGCGGACGCTCGGCAGGCCGCACTCACGGCTCTGGAAGAGCCTACTCTAGGAAAGAATGCCCTGGGCGTCGGAACTCTCGCCTTGGCCCTGACAGGAGATAACCCACATTCTGAGACCCTTCTCGATGGGCTTGCGGCGCGATTCCCTCAGGACACTTTGGTGCAGTCGGTCTTATTGCCAACTGTTCGTGCACAGATCGAACTCGCCCGCAAGAATCCCGAGCGAAGTATTGAGCTCTTGCGCATCACCTCGCCATATGAATTGACCAACTCTTCCTTGAACGGTTGTCTCTTTCCCGCTTATGTGCGCGGCCAAGCTTATCTGGCGGCAAAACAGGGCGGACCTGCCGCCGCCGAATTTCAGAAGATCATCGACCACCGGGGGCTGGTGGGAGCATGCGAAACTGGCGCCCTGGCACATCTAGGAATCGCGCGCGCGTTTATCTTGCAGGGCGATGCCGCCGAAGCCCGGACCGCTTATAAAGATTTCCTAACGCTCTGGCAAGACGCCGACGCTGGTATTCCCGTCCTCATCGAGGCGAAGTCGGAATACGCGGAGCTGAAATAGACTATCGAATTTCTTGAGAAGCGTTCGTTGTGTCGACCCCTTGAGCTCGCACGCGTTTACCAAGGACGTGAACTCTTACACCGCTTCAAAGCTGAGGGTAGAATTTCTCTTTCGGGCAACCTCCTACAGAACTCTTGATGTAGTTGCACCATCTTGCGTCCATGTCGTCCAAGAGGTCTTTGGCGACCGTGCCAACCAAGTTTTTGTCCACGGCGATGACTTTGTGATACCACATGGTGGCGACGGGATAGGTGTTCGGGAGACCGAACTCTTCAATTACAACCGAGACCACGGACTTCTTGCCTTCCTCCGACTTGTTTTCTGCGACGTCCACGGAGACCAGCTCGACGTAAAGTTCGAATTTATTTTGCTCCTGCTCCGAGTATTTCGGCATGTATTTAGTCGAGTGCGTCAATGCTCGCTTTAGGGCTTGCTCGAACATTGAACCGACCGAGTCTTTCCCACTGTGAGAGACGTGTACAGGGATTCGCGATTCTTGAGCGGAAATTGCACGTGGGACCAGCAACAAAACGAGTACTGCAATCGGTCGCACCATAGTAGGATTCTACTTCCAATCGCACGCGATTTCCGAAATCAGCGGAACCGCATTTTTACCAGGACCAGACAGAGACAACGGAAAGAGGTCAAAGTAAATTGCTTGTCCATAGGGAGACGGCATGGCCGCCCAAAAACTAAGAGTCCTCAGCTTCGGTATTTCGGTGGATGGCTATAGCGCCGGCCCGAACCAGAGCCTCAATCATCCCCTCGGAGTCGGCGGCACGGGACTGATGGAATGGTTCTTCTCCACGCGCACATTCCAGAGAATGCACAATCCGGAGTCCCGCGAAACAGTGGGACTCGCCAATGTTCCAGAGCATCTGTTCGGCCAGGAAAATGGGGGAGCCGGAATTGACAACGACTTCGCCGCTCGCGGGTTTGAGAATGTCGGCGCTTGGATCATCGGACGCAACATGTTCGGCCCCGTCCGCGGCCCATGGGCAGATGAGGAGTGGAAGGGCTGGTGGGGCGGCAATCCCCCCTATCATTGCGATGTGTTTGTGCTGACGCATCACACCCGAGCGCCGCTCACTATGGAAGGCGGCACCACGTTCCATTTCGTCACCGATGGAATCGAAGCCGCATGGCGACGCGCAAAGGCCGCAGCCAATGGCAAGGACGTACGGCTCGGCGGCGGAGTCGCCACGGTTCGAGCCTACCTGCAGGCCGGCTTGGTTGACGAATTGCACCTCGCCCAGTCGCCAGTCCTGCTCGGCTCCGGAGAATCTCTGTTCTCCGGCCTGGGTCTGCCATCGCTCGGCTATCGTCTTGTCGAGCGCGTTCCTTCTGCCAAGACCACTCACCTTGTGTTGGCACGGTCCTGAGCTGCATGACGAACTGTAACTCCCGGGTGTGGCGAGCTACTTTTCCGGTTGAGCTGGCGGCGTCTGTCAGGAGTTGGCCTCCTGGAGTTCTCCAGGATTCCTGGCAGCGCCCGACTCAATCTCGCCTCCCGCTCTTCCGCAACGACTTCTTCTCCACAGGTTCTCTCGTCGAAGTCGAGTAGTCCAGGAACGCTAGGTAGCCACCCACAAGCCGATACGTTTCGTAATAGTCGTCCAGCCGGATCACCGAGATTACGTCCTTCTTCGTATGAAGGATGTGGGCATCCCATGATTTCTGGCCTAGCGAATGAATCGTAATACTGGGTACGTTCACCGCTGCAAACTGGACCGAATCCGAGCTTCCAACGTCCTCTACGTCTACCGCTGCAATGGGCAATTTCATTTGTCCTGCGATGTAACGAAGCTCACCTATCAGCTTTCGGTCTGCATAGGTTTGCCAATACTCCGTCGGCGCCAGCCCCAGGGTATCCATGTTCACCATCGCATCCGTACGGTCTTTCTGCTCTTCCGTCATTTGCTGCACATAAAATTTCGACCCAATTTCGCCGTGCTCTTCCTCAGTGAAACCCACGAATATATACGTGTGTCTGTGCGGTTCGGCTTTCAAGGCCTGATACAACGAGGGGAGCAGCGAGGCTCCGCTCCAGTTGTCCACGACTCCGTCCCCGGCGCTGATGTGATCGTAATGTGCCCCAACAATAATTGTCCGGTCTGAGCTGCCGGACAGCGTGCAAATGACATTCGGCAGCGGCCATCCCTTTACAGGTTGTTCAAGGATGTTTTTTACCCCGCAACCCGCCTCCACAAACAGTCCCTTCAATGTCCGTTCACGCTCCGCGTCGTTCCCGCGGTACTTCTTTAGCCTCTCTTCCACCACCTCTCGCGTCGCTGGCTCGAACCGAATCGACACGCCCTGCCCAACGACCGCATTCACCAGCAATAGCTCCAACGCGAGACAGACCAGCCACCATCCACTCTTGGCCGATTTTGTTGCCTGGTTTCTTCGCAATTTGGTCCTTCCAACCTTCTTCCAGGACGAGTTCCCGTTAGTGCTGCCAAGAAACAGCCCTTACTGGCTGGCGAACTTAGCGTATTATCAAGCGATTAAAACAGAATTTCACGATACACGGTAGCTCAACACCAGCAGCAAAAAGGGCGCCGAAATGGTGGGTCACTCCACTTACTCCCGATTAATCGAGTACTGCAGGAGACTTTCGGAGTGCCGTACAAGAATCAGGTACGACCGCTGCTCTGATTCTGCGCGGGAGGCGGCGTATCTCGAAGTTGAGGTGAGGGTTTGTCTGACGGTGGCCCGGGTTTCATGATGGTATCCACCACGGTAATCGTCACCTGCGGGTCGGCCATCATAGGCTTCAACTTCTCGCGCAGTGCCGCAGCAACATTCAGTGCAGTCAGTCCGGCGACCTGCATTTCGCTGAGCGCATCATCTTTTGCGGATGCTCTCGTAGCGTTCCCGCTCTCCGGCAGAATATGATTCGCACCGCCTTGCACAGCAATCTTTCTGGATAGTTCTGGATGCTTGGACACGGAAACCTGAAGGACATCTCCAATATGAATGCGATAGTTTTGAGAGCGATAGTTCTGAGAGTCTTCCGGGTTCGGCTTCTCCTGCGCAACCATGCCTTGACTGGAAGGCCAGCACAACAGAAGTACTGAACCGAAACTGATTCGAACGATATTCGACCTGAACATGGCGACCTTCTGCTTTCAAAGCGATGATACACCCCGTCCAGACGGTGGGGGATTCTCTGTGTTGTGGCCGAGACGAGAAGTGGATTTCGGCGGATCGGCACTTCTCCCGTTTCCGCGTTTACCAAGCATGGAGAAGCGTCGGACTGCACATCATTACAGGTCGAATACCGAAGAGAGCGGCTTGGCTCAAGAGCAGGAACTCACAGGGAGGAAGAGAAGATCAAAAACATCCTTACAGGAAGGAGCAGAGAAAAACACACTTGACTCATGCCGGCCTTTTCACGGAAGGACTTGAGCAAATTGCTGCGGTGGGCAAGAATCAGTTAGCTCTTGCAGCTCACCCGGAGGGGAAACATGTCAATTTTCACGCCTCGACTTTGTGTGCTGGTGCCGGTTTCTTAACCTTTCAACCAAAGGCTGAAGGGGAAGAAATAGCAAGACGACCCGGGAATTTTCATGAGGGCAGAGCTCTTTGGGCTGGCATTGCGGGCGGGATGAGGATCAGGTGAATCGGAGGGATTTTGTGCGGCTTGGATGGGCCACCGCGATCGGGGCGGGGGCAGGAAAGCTGCGGCCCGCATTCGCGGAGTCGCTAGCGCTGGGGCACGTTCCGGCGCCGCCACAACCTTCGCAGATGGCGGTGTCGGAACCGAAGGCCACCGGACGCGCGGCGGATTTCACCCTGCGAATCGCACCCACCATGGTTGAGCTGGCCCCACAGGTTGTCATCAGCACGATCGGCTACAACGATAGGGTTCCCGGTCCTCTCATGCGGGTGCGCGAGGGCCAGCCCGTCACCGTCGACGTTGTGAATGATACAGACGTTCCCGAGTACGTGCATTGGCATGGCTTATTCGTTCCGTCGGAAGTGGATGGTGCGGAGGAAGAAGGCACGCCCCCGGTCCCGCCCCACGGCCGGCGGCGCTATCAATTCGTGGCCAAGCCGGCAGGTTCGCGGTGGTACCACTCGCATGCCGAGGCCATGCTGGATCTGCATCGGGGCGCGTACACCGGGCAGTTCGGGTTTTTCATGATCGATTCCGCGAATGATCCCGGGCTCTACGATCAAGAAGTCTTTCTGGCGCTGCGTGAATGGCAGCCTTTTCTGACCACGGCGGACCCGGACGAGGAGCGGCGGGATCCGAATGATCCGATGCCCGAAAAGCCAGATATTCAGGACCTACGTCCCGACGGGCTCGAGGTCGGCGCTCCTCTTTACTCGATCAACGACAAAATTCTGGGCGCGGGGGATCCCCTCCGCGTGCGGCCAGGTGAGCGTGTGCTGATGCACCTGCTCAATGCGAGTGCCTCGCAAATTCATCGGATAGGTCTTTTCGGTCATCACTTTCAGGTACTCGCTCTCGACGGCAATCCCGTGCCCGTGCCTCAGCCGGTCGATGTGGTTGAGATCGCCCCGGGTGAGCGCGTGGATGCGATCGTGGAGATGAACCTGCCGGGCGTTTGGATTTTAGGGGAGCTGCGCAATGCCGCGCGACAATCTGGCATGGGCATCGTGGTGGAGTACGCTAATCAGGTACAGCCGCGCCCGCAATGGCTTCCGCCTGCGAAGGCGCACTGGGACTACACCATCTTTGGCAAGACCGCGCCGCACCCGACGCCAGACCATATCATCGACATGGTCTTTGAAAAAGTGCCTGGGGGGCCCCACGGGATCAATCACTGGCTCGTCAACGGCAAGGAATATCCGCATGAAAGAGAATTCGTGTTCCGCCAGGGGCGCCGCTATCGGCTGGTATTTCGCAATCGCAGTGACGACAGCCACCCGGTGCACCTCCACCGGCACCTGTTCGAACTCGTCGAGATCAACGGAAAGCCGAGTGCCGGCATCAAGAAAGATACGGTGATCGTGCCCGCATTTGGACGCGCCACCGTGGATCTGGTTGCCGACCAGCCGGGCCTCACGCTGTTTCACTGCCATATCCAGCAGCACATGGACTTTGGTTTCAAGGCCCTGTTTCGCTACGCCTAGTCGCCGCATCCTGTACAAACCGGCAATCTGGCTGTTCAGCGAACTCAACGGTTGTCTATCCGTGTCCTCGGTAGTCAGTCATATTCCGTCTTGCTGATCGTCCCTCCCAAGTGATCCATGTTAAGACTTTTTCACACATTCGACATACACGCGAAATATCTAAGGGGTGAAATACGGCGTTTTTGCAGTTATCCAGGAAATCCGCACGGGAGGAACCGTATGAGGTCAGTCCGGGGAAGGTTCCGAGCGGCAGTGCTCATGGGAGCGGCCGCGTCGGTGCTGGCATTTGCAGCTGGGGCTATGGCGCAAAACCAGAACTCGCAGAATCAAAACTCCAATCGCAATGGGGATCCACATTCCAACGACAATACGTGGCCCTACGCGAAGACGGGGCGCTCGCCCGTGCTGGCGGTGGTTGGCGATGTCGCCTGCCAGCCAGGCGAGACGGAGCCGAGTGGTGAGAAGAAGGGTGAAAACTGCGTCGGGGACACCGCTCAGAATCTGGTCCTATCCCAGGCGGCGACTGCGCAACAGATTGAGAATATGAAGCCTGACATCATCGCGCTCGTCGGCGATGAGCAATACCAGGTAGGCCAATATTCGGACTTTGAGAACTCGTACGAGTTGTCTTACGGCGCTTTCAAATTCATCACGCGGCCTGCGCCTGGCAACCACGAGTTTTATACCGAGCATGGCGCGATCGGCGTTGCCGGCTACGGCTACTTCTCCTACTTCAACGGCGTCCAGCACAACGCCGATGGAACCGTGATGACGGCGACGATCGCCAACAACCCTGACACCGCCGGTACCTTCACCCAACCCGTGCCGTATTCGGATGGACAGGCGGGCCACTTCGAGCAGTCGGGCGGGCTAGGAAACACAGTGCCGGCGGGGGGCCCGGTCGGGGTCGGAAATGGCTGGTACTCCTACAATCTAGGCGCGTGGCATCTTATCTCGCTCAATATCGAGTGCGAGACACAGCCGGGCGGCTGCACGGGCTCCTGGTTTGCTTCCGAACTCCAATGGCTGAAAGATGATCTCGCCGCGAATCATTCCGTGTGCACAGCCGCTTACTGGCATCAGCCCACGTTCAGCGCTGCCAACAGCATCGCCGTACCCGAAGGCACGACCGCTCAGGCCTTTTGGCAAGTGCTCTACGAGAACGGAGCCGACCTGGTGCTGAATGGGCACGACCACCTCTATGCCCGCTACCGTCCGCTCGACCCTTCCGGCAATTCCGATCCAAGGAAGGGCATACGGGAATTCATCGTGGGCACCGGCGGCGAGACACTCGATGCCGTCGTTACAACCAACACAACAACGGCCGATCCTAGCGGCAACCCGAACTTCAACGCGGAGAATATCGAGGCGGCAACGGGGCAGTTCTGGGGCGTGATGCGCCTGACGCTCAATGAGAATGGCTATGCGTGGGATTTCGAGTCGGCACTGAAGGACCCTGCACAGCCAACCGGTCCGCCCACTTACAGCGACAAGGGTGTCAGCTCCTGCCACGGTAGGCCCGGTTGGGGTGGTAAGAACTGAGATAGTAACAATAACAACCAACAACCAGGCTGGCTTCGGGGCGTTATCGCCGACGTATTCGCCCTTCGCGACTCCCCGCCAAGGGTGGGGAGTTTTCATTACCCCGCCCTGGCCGGCCCGGCTTATCGGATGGCACTTCCAGCTTTTTCAAAACGTCACGGGCGTTGTCATTCTGTGGATTTAGATCGAGTGACTTCTTGTAGTTTTCAATGCCCAGCGCCTTGTCGCCTTGCTTCAAGTATGCCTCGCCGAGCGAATCGTACGCGTTTGCATCCGTGGGGAACTGTTCGACGTTAAGGCGAAATATCTCCACGGCGCCTTTCGTGTCGCCATTGCGCAGGAGCTCATAGCCCATCGAGTTTAGCTGCAGGACGCCAAAATCATACTTGTCCTGTGCGTTCTGATAGAGTTCACGGTAACGCTCGACGGCCTTTTTCACACCCTTCGAGCGATAGGTCCCGTACAGAACCGCGCGGATGTCGATATTCGGACACTCGACCTGTGTGCTACCCGCACCCCACCTTCTCCACGAACAAAGCAAGGAAGCAATGAATGCTCCCCCATTGGAGCTGTTGGTCATAATCACGATGCCGTCACCCGTGGACGGAACAATCTGATAGAAGCTCTCCCATCCCCGGTTCGATCCTCCGTGCCCGATTCCAACCTTCCCAGCAAATTGGGCTGGGCGCACCGTGTAGCCGAATCCGTATTGTGGCTGGGGTCCAAACGGGTCGCGGTCAGCCCACTGCGAATTCGGCGCCGGGGATTGCATCTGAGCAATACTCTGCCCCTTCACCACTCCCCGCCCCGCTGGCTCCTCCCCTGCGGGACCTTGCAGTCCCGCCGCGGCGAATTTCGTTAGATCGCGCAGCGTCGTGGTAAGTCCAGCGGCGGACAGCTCGTTGTAACGCAGAATCGGGATTACGCTCTCGAGACCATCGTAGGGGGTGGCCATCACCTGCTGAAATTTCGGCGGCAGCCCATACTGACTGTTCGACATCTGAAGAGGCCGAAAGATGTTCGCTCTCATGTAGTCCTGAAATCGTTCGCCAGAGACTTCTTCAATTAGGAGCTGAAGAATGGTGTAGTTCGCTCCGGAGTAGTGGAAACCAGAGCCAGGCGCAGCCACCACTCGCACTTCTCCAGTCCCAGTTTTGCCGGAAAGAGAATCCTCGATCGGTGGAAGAGGGCTCTCTGGATCCCATCCATGAAAATCATGATTCGAAATGCCGGAAGTGTGGCTGAGCAGCCGCCGTACCGTGACTTGACCATTGTCGAACGAAGAAGCGGGGAGGTGCCATCGGTGGAGGTAAGAATCAACGGGGCGGTCCAGATCTACCTTGCCCTGGTCCACGAGTTGCATGACCGCCCACGCCGTGGGCGATTTCGAAATCGAGCCGACGTTGAAGACTGTTTCGGCTGTGACGTGCGTCCCACTGGCAAGGTTAGCGAAACCATAGCCGCGCATCCAGACGACCCTACCATTCTGAATCAGCGCGATGGCGGCCCCAGGTACCACATATTCCCGCAGAAGGTTGGGAGCTGCGGCATCTACCGCCGACGCAAATGAGTGCGTGTCTTTCGGCTTTGCGGTTTCAGCTCTAGACGGTTCACGGAACGGTCTTGCGGTCTGGCCCCTAGTGCTTGCCGCTGGAAATATCCCAGAAAAAGAGAGGCACAACCATAGAAGGGATATTCTCATGCTGCTGAATACGGACGCCTGTCGCTTTTGTTCCCGCACGATGCCCGTCCCCCATTTGAACCTGCATCGATTGTGGCGCGGAACGCTGACTTTCTGATCCTAGCTCGTGGTTAGAGTCGTTTATCGGGACTTGGGCTGCTTGGCATGCTCCGGGTTCGGAATTGGCGGAAATTTCTCAAGGACAGCGTTGTTTTCTACGGATTGAAGGATGAATTGAGCGTCGAACAGTCCCATCTGGCCAAAGCCCAGAAAATCGGCTCTGTCCGTTTCTTTGCGTTTCAAATGGAATGCATGAATATCGTCCGAGACTGCATCAATTCTTCCGATGAACGTTGCTGCAACGCGATAGAACGTCCATGTGTCAGCGTCCTCTTTTGAACTTTGCTCGTCCTTTTTAGCTCGTGCGCTCATGAGTTTCTGAAAACGCTGAAACTTTGAATCCTGAACCAGTTTCACGGGCACAGGCAGTATCAGTTTCCCCTCGGCATCTTCCGAGCCGGGCCTTCCTCCGCCACCGACGGCAGCTACCAAACCCGGCGGCCATTCCCCACCGCCGTATTCAAACCAGAGCGCACCGCTACATCCATTCGCGCCCAGCTCCGAATATTCAAAATTGCCAGACGCATATCCATGAATCCGGACCATTTTGTTATTGAACGCAGACGGATGCTCAAGAATGGCGCACACCGTAGTCTCGATGAGTTGTTGTTGAGCTGCGATTCTTGATTCCTGTTCGTTTACCGGTGTTATGCACGCCAGCACGTCCTCTTGTGTGCTCCCGAGGCTTATGGGTTTCACGCACGTCGTGACTCTTATCTGATTACCATCAAAGACCTGTGTCCTTCTCCCTGAGCCGAGATTGAGTAGAGCTCTCGAATCATATTCAACTTCGTAGACGTCTCCGACTTCATCGCCAGCCAACCCGTACGCGGATTTGAAGAACCCAAACGTACTGAAGTACAAGACGCGGAAAGGTTTGTGGTCGTCAAACGCCGCCTTAGCGCAAGCTGTAACCTTGGCATCCGGTTTGTTCAGGCTCGTGCTTCCGCAGTCAATCGGTCGACCGCCCATTGATGCGGACAGCGATGTTAATCTGCGGCCAACTAGCTGGTCTTCCTGGTCAGAGCGGGCTCCCACAGCCGCGAATGACCAAGAGAGAATGCTGACAAGCGCCAAGATAAATCGAGGTCTGAGCTTCATCCAGGAGTTTTTCCCTTCCAAATCATTGGACACCGATTTCCCGGATAGCGGTGTCTGGCATTCTGTCCGAAATCGACTCAGTTTGTCGTTTCGGGACGGCACTGACTTTGTGCCGCCGCTTTAATTGCCATGAAATGTTGTCAACCTACAGTTGCAAACCCAAAGCGAGAAGCTTCTGTCGAACATCCGGGCGATAGAGCACTTCCATAAATGAGATGTCACCATCCACGACGTCAAGGATGAGCACGGGCAGCACGCAATTGACTAGACTCTTATCAGCCGCTATATTTTCATCGTTCCCCGAATCATTTGCGACCTATACAACGTCTCTGGAGCCGTCTCGTGCAACCTTTCTCCGGTCGGGTCCGTCTGGCCCCTTGGCTAATTGCTGCCACTGTCCTCGGATTGTCTTTCCCTCTCGCTGCCCAACTCCGTACCTCAGTTCGCCGGCTGCGTCCGCAAGTCGGAGCAAGCGTGGCCGGATCTTCAGATGAGAAATACGTCCCCGGAGAAGTTTTGGTGCGGTTTCGTCCGGGTGTACCAGCGGCGACGAAAGCCGCGCTGCATCGCCGTGTCGGGGCCACCGTCTTCCGCACCTCGCAAGCCGTCACAGGTCTCCAACGCGTTCGCGTGCAGGGCACCAGTGTTCGCGAAGCCATCCATCTTTACCGGCAAGACCCTAATGTCCTCTACGCTGAACCAAATTATATTGTCCGCGCCTTCACGACTCCTAACGACCCCCTGTTTTCCTCCCAGTGGGATTTGCAGAACACGGGGCAGATGGGCGGTACTCCCGGCGCCGACATTCATGCCACGCAAGCCTGGAGTCTGACCACCGGCAGTTCTAACGTTGTCGTCGCGGTAGTGGACACCGGTGTGGACTACACCCACCCGGACCTCGGGCAAAACGTTTGGAGTGCCGCAGCAACCTTCCAGGGCTTCGATATTAACGGCAATCCACTGACCTGCCCTGCGGGTTCGCACGGTTTCAACGCCGTCTATGGCCTATGCGACCCGATGGACGACAACGGCCACGGCACGCACGTTTCCGGAACCATCGGCGCTCTGGGCAACAACGGTCAGGGCGTCAGCGGGATCAATTGGCAGGTGCAAATTCTTCCTTGCAAGTTTCTGGGTTCGGACGGCACCGGCTCCGTCGGTGGGGCCATCGAATGCCTCGAAGTTATAAAGTCCTTAAAAGATTCCGGCACCAACATCATCGCCACCAACAACAGCTGGGGTGGCGTCGAATTCTCACAGGCCCTGGAAGACGCCGTCGCCGCTCAGCTGGCGGACGGCATCCTCTTCATCGCTGCGGCGGGCAACGATTTCACGAACAACGATTCTCTCCCGACCTACCCCGCGAACATCCCTCTTCCCAACGTGCTCGCCGTCGCCGCCACGGATCGCACCGATTCTCTCGCGGCCTTCTCGAACGTTGGCAGGCATACCGTCCATTTGGCCGCGCCCGGCGTGGATATTCTGAGCACCACGCCGAACGACACGTATTCCCTGGACAGCGGCACTTCCATGGCGACCCCGCACGTAACCGGCGTGGCCGCCCTCCTCAAAGCCCAGGATCCCACTCGCGACTGGCGATCGATTAAGAATCTTCTCTTGGCCGGCGGGGATTCACTCGCTGTGCTGTCACCAACCATAACCGGCAAGCGCTTGAACGCCTACGGTTCCATGACCTGCGCGAATCGGCCCGTCTACGGACGCTTGCAGCCCGCGCTTAGCGAAATCTCCGGAAGCGTCGGAACACCCCTCACCCTGAGCGCGCTGAACATCAACTGCGACCAGCCCGCCGGCACAGTACAGGTCACCGTTGCTCCGGGAGGTCAGACGATCACGCTCGTAGATGATGGAACCGGCGCGGACCTAGCCGCCGGCGACGGCGTTTACACCGCCTCTTGGACCCCGACTGCCCTAGGTAACTACACCCTGACCTTTCCGAATGGCGATGTCATCGCGGTTTCCGTCTTGCAGAACTACGGCTACACCACCCAGGCATCTTCGAGCTACATCTCTTTCGCCGGCGCCAACCTCAATCTCGGTGATGACGACATCGCTACGGTCGCCTCGCCTTTTCCGATTGCGTTTGGTGGAGGCAGTTTCTCGACGCTTTACGTCAGCAGTAACGGCATCATCAGTTTCACCAACGCATTTGGCGAGTATGTGAACTACCCTCTCCCGATTCCTGACGGCGACACCCCGTCCCGCGACCTTCCCGTACAGACACTGGTCGCTCCCTTCTGGGACGACCTGTATCCGGTCAAAGGCACCAATCAAAACGTATTCTGGGCAGCGCTCGGCGCGGCACCCAACCGCCAGTTGGTCGTGGAATGGCGGAATGTCCGTCACTACGATTGCCGGACCGACAGCAACGCCACCATCCAGTTCGAGGTTGTGTTTCAAGAGGGTTCCGGAAACGTATTGTTCAACTATGCCAACACCGCCTTCGGCGACAACTGTGCGTTTTACGACGCGGGAGGCTCCGCCACCGTGGGCATTCAGGTTGCACCCACTCTCGGCAGCACTTGGAGCTACGACGGACAATTTGTTGGGAGTAACACCGGCATTGTCTGGCAGACCCCCCCACCGGTTGCTCAAAGCAATCCCATCCCCACGCTTTCCGCGGTCTCGCCGAACAGCATCGTCCTCGGCAGCCCTTCCTTCACCTTGACCTTAACGGGCACCAACTTTGTCCCCGGCGCCTCCATCCAATGGAACGGCGCACCTCGCGCGGCCACGTTTGTCAGCAGTTCCCAGCTGACTGCGCAAATTGATGCCTCAGACTTCAATCTTTATGACGGGACGGGGACGATTACCATCGCCGTCGTCAATCCCGCGCCCGGAGGCGGTACTTCCAACACCCTGAGCTTTACGTTCAGCGCGCCCGGCCCGGTCATTACTGCCTTGAGCCCCGCCAGCGCTCTCGCCGGCGGATTCGGCTTTCTGCTTTCCGTGAGCGGCAGCAACTTCACCCCCGGCACGCAAGTTGCCTGGAACGGCCAGGCGCGCCAGACGTACGTGCAGAACCCGAACCTGCTTACTGCGGAAATCCCTCCGACGGACATCGCGACCGCCGGTACTGTCAGCGTCACGGTCGTGAACCCCGGGAGCGGCGCGTCGAACGCGGTTAGTTTTTCCGTTCTCCCCAACAGTCCCCAGGCCGCAAATCTCGCTTCGCAACCGGCTCTCCGGCCAATACCGGGAATGGACCACCATCCGTACAACAAACCAGTGCGTTTCCTCGGATGGAAGCTCGCATCGCGGCTGGGGTCGGATTACCTGCAATACTTCAATCGGCCCGGCGCTGGCCTCGCCCTGGCACCGGCGAATCCCGATTCTACTTCGAACAGCCGCCCAGCAGCCCAGGCGCTCTCGAACCCACCGTTGCCTGGCTTTGCGCTTCGCGACGCGCTCCCTGCTGGCTTCATTCCTTCTGGCGTTGCCACCGCCGATTTCAATCACGACGGTCACCAGGACTGGGTCGTTGCCAATGGCGGCGCAAACACCTTGTGGCTCTACCTCGGAAAGGGAGACGGAACTTCCCAGTTGCCGACGATTATTCCGCTCTTAGGACAAGCGCCGGTAGCCGTGGCCGCCGCCGACCTGCGCGGCATTGGCATTTCCGACCTGGTCGTCGCCGAAGCCGACAGCGGCACCATTGGCGTTTTCCTCGGCAACGGAGACGGGACTTTTCAGCCGGAAAAGGAATACTACGTTCCGGGGCCGCCCACGACTTTGGCGGTGGCCGACCTCGATGGCGACGGGCACCTCGATATCGTCGCCGGCACCGTGGCTTCCGCTCAAGTCAATGGTTTCATCGCTCTGCTCGGCGATGGCTCCGGCAATTTCGGATTCCCCATTTCTGCTCCCCCGGATGATCCCTATGACATGCCTTTCGTGATCGGCATGGCGCTCGCCGATTTCAACAAGGATGGCCTGCCCGACATTGTCTATGCCGACCCGGGCAACGATTCCGAAGCGTGGGTATTCATCAACCAGGGCGATGGAACGTTCAAGCGCTCTCAGCTTTTGATCTATGGATTTCCACCGGCCGACGCCTTCATCACCGGAGTTGCCGCCGGCGATCTGAACTCCGACGGTTGCCCCGACGCCGTAGTCCTGTTCAATTTCGGCGCAGCATTTATTTACAAGGGAGACTGTTCCGGAACGTTCCAGACCCTGAACTATGCCACTGTGGGCCTTGGTGACGCGCCCGGCGCGGCCGCCGTCCTGGACGTCAACGGCGACGGATTTCCTGACCTCGTCATCAGCGGCGTCCTGAATATCGCCGATTCGTTCTTTGGACAACCTGCCGGCGACTTGTTGACCGTACTGCTGAACGACGGCACCGGCAAATTGCTTCCACCGCAAGTCTATCGCGGTGATACCTCCATGTTTGCCTTGGCCGTTGCCGATATCAACGGCGATGGCAAACCGGACATTGTGACTGCAAACCAGGACAGTGACTCCGCCACCGTTTTCCTCAACGATGGAAAGGGAGGCTACGGTTCGCCGCAGGGTGGCTACGTCGGCTACCTGACGGGCGGCGGTACGGGTACCTCTAACGCTCCTGCAGACAACTATTTTATCGTTTCCGACCTGAACGGAGACGGTCACCCGGACCTCGCCACGGTCATGCTCCCAGAAAGTGCTGGCGCGCCCTGGCGACTGTCCACGCTTCTGAACGATGGCACTGGCCACTTTGCCGCGCCGCAGGGAATCGACATCGCCAACTTTGGCACCACGCCCGGCGACGCCGTATTCGCGGACTTCCGCAATGTCGGAAAGCCGGACTTCCTCGAAATCGGCTCCATTTTCTCCAGCGGTTCCCCGGCGCTCGTCTACGCAAAGAATAATGGCGACGGCACGTTTGCCCCAGCCGTGGTTACCGCGGCTCCCGGCGCGCAAGGAATCATCGGTGTGGGTGACTTCAATAAGGATGGCAAGCTGGATTTCGTCGTCGCTGGCGCTCAGCCGGGCTCGCTGCCTAATTCTTCGGTGCAGACGCTCACAACATTCTTCGGAAATGGCGACGGCACCTTCCGGCAAGGCGCCACCATCACCTACTATCCGCCGCCCAACAATGGCGGATGGGCCGAGCACATTGTCGTGGGCGACTTCAACCACGATGGCAACCTCGATGTATTGGTGTGGGTCTTCGTCAATGTGGTGCCGAATCCCTTGCCTTTGTTCGAACTCCTCGGGAACGGCGACGGGACCTTCCAGCCCGCAAAGATGGTCCTTCCCAACATTCAGCCGTTTGCCGTCGGCGATCTCAATCATGATGGGCTGCCCGATCTCGTCGAGCTGTCCTATCAGGAAATACAGTGGGGCTACGCCGCCGGTCTGCTCTACAACATCTACACTGGCCAGCCCGACGGCTCCTTCAGGCTCACCAACACCTATCAGCCCTATGCCGGCAGCCCCGATCCCCACTATTTCTTTGGCGAGGGGCTCCAGCCGATGCTCGCCGATTTCAACGGCGACGGCCAGTTGGATATTGCCGCATTTCAGACACCCGGCGCTGCGCGCAATTCTCCCGACGGCTACCTTCAGGTAATGCTTGGCAATGGCGATGCCACCTTCACGCCTAGCTACATCGCCTTCCCGCTCAAGAAACTCTATGCTCCCGCTGTCGCCGTGGACGTCAATGGCGACGGCCGCGCCGACTTGATTGAACTCGATAGCCTGACTTCTTCCTTCCACGTCATCCCGGCCGTTCCGGGACCTTCCTTCCAGGCTCGTTTGGCTGCCAACCCTGTTGTTGAGGGCGACGGCATTTTGCGCATCACGCAGGCGCTGGCAGCCAACGCGACCTCCGTACAACTCGTCGCCAGCGATCCCGCGATCACCATTCCCGCCACCGTAACGATCCCCGCGGGCCAGTCCTCCCTCGACGTGCCCTTTCAAATCGCCGCCAACTTCAACACCAACCGTGTCTTTTCCATTCAGCTCCAGTCCGGCGCCGAAGCCCACACCGTCTACGGATATGCCGCGAATCCCGCCCTTCCCTTAGGGTTCTCCCTCTACGTCAACCCACCTTTCGCGCCTGATACCCTCCCGGGTGGGACCACGCCGACTTTCACCGTCGGCGTCACAAGCCTCGCCGGTTACGCCTCGGATCTGACCCTTTCCTGCCAGGGTTTGCCTGCCGGGGCTACATGCAACATCGGACTGACGTCGATCGACTTGCCAGCTGGCGGCCAGTCCGGCCAGTTTTTCACGGTCACAGCTCCGAGTTCCTTAGGCGTCGGCACGTATCCCTTCCAAATCGTCGCCACCGATGGCGTGTTTACGCAATCTGCTGCTTCCTCCTTCTCCGTAGAAGATTTTTCTCTCAGCGCTTCCACATTGTCGCTCTCGACGCTGTCCACGGCCACCAACTCCTTCTTCCTGAACTCTTCCACCGTCATCAACAACAGCCAACCAATCGCCATTACTTGCTTCACCTCTGACCCGTCGGTGCTATGCCAATTGCCGGCTCCAACCCTCGGTGTGGGCTTGGGTGAGTTGGTCACGGTGGTTACGCAGAATGCCAAGCTGGGAGCCTACACTGTTACCGTCACCGGCCAGGTTGGTTCGCTTTCGCATTCTCTGAACATTCAACTGACCGTTGGGAATGTAGTTGCCTCCATCTCCCCGACCTCCGTCAGCGCTTCGGTCGGCACTCAAACGAACTTCACCGTCACCTTGACCTCGCAAGGTGGCTTCACCGGCGACTTCACTTTCACTTGCAGCAATGATGTCGGCGACATGTTTTGTTCTGCAAGCCCCTCTCCGGTCACCCTGCCGGCCAATGGCGCAGTCAGCACCACGCTCACCGTATCGGTGACCTCTGCGACTAGTCTGCCTTCGTTGCCTGCAATGCCTTCCGCGCGCCGGCAGGATCGTCTGCCGCTGCTTGCGTTTAGGGAGGCCCTTGCCACGGCCGTTGGCCTCGCGATTCTTGCATCTCTGCTGGTCGTACCTGGATTCCTGAGGCGGCGTCTCCACGATGCGTCGGCGGGAGCAGGGCGGGCACGACGGAACACCACAGCATACGCCGGCCTCGGGTTAATGATCCTAGTCTCGCTCTTCCTCAGCTCCTGTGGCGGCGGTGGTACGGGCGGCTCGGGAGGATCGGGAGGAAGCGGTGGTGGGGGTGGTGGTAGCGGGGGAGGGGGTGGAAGCGGGGGCTCGGTAGTCATGCATGTTCAGGTGCAAGCGACGACGTCTAACCTGACCATCCCCGTGGGTACGGTTACGCTCACCATCCCTTGAGGCAAGGGGTCAGCAGGATTCCGTGGCGGTAGAGAGATAGTGGACTGCGGGTTGCTTGCCTCGCCCTGTGAAAACCAGGTCCCCGTAACGACTTGGAAGGTACCCGAGTCTAACAAGCAGTGCACGCTTGTAGCGGAAGTGTCCTCCATCCATCGATTTGTATTACATTTTCTGTATGCCAAAGGTCATTTGCCCGCACTGCGCGTCGCCGGCTGTGAGAGTAAGCCTGATGGACGGTTACAAGTTTTATTGCTCTCGCTGCGGTTGGAATCACGAAATCGCGCGGCGGGAGTTGTCTTCGACGATTAGGGTCAGTGTCTTCCTTGTGATTCTCGGCGTGATTTTCGCGGTGGTGGTGCGCGTCAGAAATCCCCGCGAGGGATGGGCATGGGTAGCGATTCTGCTGGCATTTTCAGCGTTGCCCCTTTTTTACGCACTCTCCGCGTTATACCAAGTACACCGGCTAAAAAACTTGTCGTTTCAACCCGCTAATCAGAAGACTGGGGCCCTTACGATTTCCGAGATGGAGTCATCGTCGGATGTCCCATCGAAGACGATAGTATTTAAGGAAAAGGAGTATCCAGAATTGGCTGCGCTTCCGCGTCCGCGAAAACTGAAAATGACGTGGAAAGGGCGGCGCTACTTCGCTTTTGCCTTGGTTGTGGTTGGCCTGTACACGGTTTACGGCCTCCCAGCCACGTGGAGTGCGTTCAGCAACTCGCACTCTGCTCAAGGAAAAGCGATGGACTGGATGCTCTTTGCGCCGATGGCGGTCGTTTATGGATACTCCTTTGCCTTCTTTCGCAACCGATTCCGCGAAAGGAGAATCTTGGCGAATGGAGAGCAAGCCACAGGCTATATAACCGCTCAGAATAATGGACAATATACCCAGTCCATCCAGTACTACTTTCGATTAGCTGACGGAAGACTTATCACTGGCCAATGCAACGATGCGTCGTGCTCCCTCTACGAGGGCATGACTGTGCCTGTTTTTTACGATGCAGAGAACCCCACGCGCAGCATACCGCTCGATTGTTCTCTGACAAAAATCGCCTGAATCCCGGGCAGTCGCATTACCGGACAGGCGCGAGGCGGGCAATCAGGGCCGTCAAATACGGCAGCAAGTACAACACGTAAATGCCCGTGACCAGGAATAGACCTCGCCTACCACGCGTCCGGTATAAATAGTATGGAACAATGAAGGGCCAAGCAAAGAAAACGAGAGCATCGAATTCAAAAGGTAGACTGAAGCCACGGATTCGCCTGTCAACACTCACCCACCAAGCCAATACGATCCTAAACTCGAAAGTCCAAAGCAATTCGACTGCTCCAGGCGCGCCGAGTCCATGAACCGCAAGGAACCACCGTCCAACTGTACAGATCGTGGTCAGCACCACAAGCGGGATCAAACATTGCCAGACGGACACAGCGTGTCCGCTCAAAGTCCTAATTGCCAATTCGAGTCACCCTAGTAAGCACCGCAACAGCCCGCTGACAAATGGATCGCCGCCGGACTGTACAGCATTTCTAGACTGGAGCCAACTCCTGGATTGTCGTGGTTTGTCGCGTAACCGAAACAGTGAAATCCGGCAAACGAATAGCGCCGCGCACCGCCTAGCGCTCGGCGGCCTCTGGCCACTTTTAAGGAGCGTTTCGAGCCGCTCCTTTTTCAGGAAGTCGTCGCCTTCTATCAGCGCCCGGTAGCACCGCGCAGCGTATCCCTTTGCCAGTTCAAACTCGCCTTGCTCCTTTAGGACATCCGCTAAACCCGCCAATGCGCGCGGATTTTCAGGATTGAAGGTCAGAGATTTTTCGTAATAGTTTTTGACTCGTGACAGGCTTCCAAGAAAGTTCGAGATAGCGGCGGCGTGATGGCTGAGTGTGAGCACCCATCGGGTCTCGTTCTCGCGTATTGCCATTCCAATCGCGTCATCCAACAGCCACAAAGCCTCTTCGTTTTCGTCCTGCTGCATCAGTTTGGTACTGGTACTCATCGCATCGCGGTAGCGGAACCAAGATTTATTGTCTTCGCTGCCTGACATCAAAAGAGCGTAAGCGAGCAATTCGATTGACGTCAAACGAACCTAGACGATGCGCCTTGCCTGTGCTGGGGCGGCGCATGGGGAAGCATCCATTAGCGCAGGTGTCAGGAGAGATCAGGAAACAGAAATCGGGTACTCCAAAATCCACACTTGACATCGACTGATAATCCACTACCATACGGTTGTGGATAAGTTAGATACAACATTTGCGGCTCTGTCTGATCCAACCCGCCGGGCGATGATCGAACGGCTCTCCCATGGGCCTGCCTCTGTGCATGGATTGACGCAACCGTTTGCACTCTCGCAGCAGATGATTTCAAAACATATTGCCTACCTGGTGCGGGCGCGGATTGTGATCAAGACGAAGCGTGGAAGAGAGAGCGTGTGCACGCTTAGGCCAAAGGCGATAAAGACAGTCAGCGACTGGGCGATTAGCTATCGCCGATTCTGGGAAGAGAGTTTCGACAAGTTGGACGTGGTTGTGAATAAAATGAAAAAAGAAGAGGTCAGAGATGGCAAAAAACACGGTTAACGAGACAGGGCGGATGGTTGTCACTAGAGTTTTTGATGCCCCGCGCGCATTGGTTTGGAAGGCGTGGACAGACCCGAAGTATGTGATGCAGTGGTGGGGGCCTAAGGATTTTACTGCGCCTTTTTGCGAGATGGATTTTCGCGTAGGAGGAAAATTTCTCTGCTGTATGAGAGCGCCGGATGGGCAGGAGTTCTGGAATGGTGCGGAATACCACGAGATTGTTCTGCACGAGAAGATCGTTTACTCCATGTACTTTTCCGACTCGAAGGGAAACAAGGTTGAGCCTCGGCATTATGGAATAGAACATGAAGCCATTGAGGATGCGAACGACGTGGTTATTTTTGAGGATTTTGGAAACGGCCAGACGAAAGTCACCTTGATTGGAAATGAAACCATGGAGCACGCAAGAAACAGCGGTCAACTAGAGGGCTGGATTCAGATACTCGATAAACTTGCCGCGGTTGTTGCGGGTCTAGCGCAGGCGAAATAAGAAGTTGAAGTTTTGATGATCGTCAGTCGCAAGATACAGCTAAGGCTGGCGGCGGAGGTTCGGTCCAGAACGGGCTTCTCGTCGCTTGGCCGAATAGCCGCGTTTCCGGCCAAGTGACCCTTGGCTCGACTGTTGCCTTCCGGCCAATGCGCTCAGCAACCAGTGTTTACCGGACTCAAGATTAGTCCTCTGAAACATGCTTGTGTTCCCAAATTGACTTCCACTTGTCTGGGAAGTCGGGTTACCGAAAAATCCCGCCCCTAGCGCGGTAAACCGGAGCCTGCTCCGCATGGAGGAGGTTCAGAAACTTGCTATGGGAGCGAGACGTGCAAGAACCAAAAGAACTCTAGCGACAAGGAATGAGCATCGAGGCAATCCCCATTCGTATCTTTCTAAGCGCGAAAATTCTCTATTTTTGTTGACCGCGACTGCTAACTGTTGGATGCTGCCATAGTCTAACTATGGCAGCGGCATGCGGACAGGAGGCGTCTTTTGCGTCGAGACGAGATTCCGGCCAAAACTCCTTGTCTTCTGATTTTGAAGACGCTTGCACGTGTCGGCGAAATGCACGGTTGTGAGATCCGAGACTCTATCCTGAGAATCTCCGAGACGTTCTTCAAGTGGAAAAAGGGGCGTTATACCCGGCTCTTCAGCGGATGCTTATCAAAGGCTGGGTGAAGGCGAAGTGGGAACTACGGCTGGGAACCGCCGGGCGCAGTATTACCAGCTTTCAGCAGCGGGTCCTAAAGAATTAGAAACGGAATTGTCCCGGTTTGAGCGCGTGATCCGAGCCATCACCCGCGTGATGCAGTCAGCTTGAAAGGTCGATCTCCATGGATTGGCTGAGGGAACTTCCAAGGCGGCTTTGGATGCTAATGCGTCGCCGACAATTTGACGCAGACCTCAGAGAAGAGATGCGCCTGCACCTCGAACTCAGAGAGCAGGATCAGATCCTGGCAGGGCTATCGCCAAGGGAGGCTCGCCAGGCAGCGTCACGAAGGTTCGGAAATGCGACGGTCTTGAAGGAGAAAAGTCATATGACGTGGGGATGGGACGGGTTGGAAAGTTTTGTCCAGGACATCGCTTACGGCAGCCGCGCCATGTTGCGCAGCCCAGCACTCACCATCGTCGCACTGCTCTCGCTCGCTTTAGGCATCGGCGCCAATACCGCCATCTTCAGCCTCCTCGACGCCGTCATGCTGCGCTCCTTACCCGTAAGAGATCCCGCCCAGCTCATTTTGCTGGGGAAAGGAAACATTGCCGGCATCACGGACGACTTCGCCAGGACCCAACTCTACTCTTACCCCTTCTACCGCCAAATGCGCGCAGAAAACCAAGTCTTTTCCGACACCGCCGCGATCTTCAGCCTGACGAACGACATCCACGGCTTCGTCGAGGAAAGAATCGAATCAGAACCGATGAGCGTCCAGCTTGTCTCCGGCACGTACTTCACCACCCTCGGCGTAAGTGCATTTGTGGGTCGCACTTTGGATGATGCAGACGATAACTCAGAAGGCGATCACCCCGTAGCCGTCATCAGCTATGCCTGGTGGAAGCGCAGCCTCGGACGAGATCCTAACGTCCTGAACCGCAAGCTCAAACTCGGTGCCACGACCTACAACATCGTCGGCGTTGCCCCGCCCGAATTCTTCGGGACCAAGGTGGGCGAAGCTCCGGATATGTGGATTCCGCTCTCCATGGTCAAGGAGGTCCCGCCAAACTACGGCGGATATAAAGACAATTTCTCGGAATCCCTCCTTATCATGGGCCGTCTCAAGCCCGGAATCTCCATCAGCGAGGCCACATCCAATGTAAATCTGCTCTTCCGGCAAATCCTTCTCGGATTTCCCGACGCCAAGCTCAGTCAGGAAAATCTGCAAAAACTAGATAGGACTAAGATCTCGTTGACGCCAATGGCCACGGGTCTTTCCTCGCTTCGACGGCAATTTTCAGAGCCACTCCAGATTCTGATGGCCGTCGTAGCCCTTGTCCTGCTCATCGCCTGCGCCAACATCGCTAATCTGCTCCTTGCCCGATCGACTGCGCGCTCTCGGGAACTGGCTGTCCGCCAGGCGCTCGGAGCCCGGCGTACCCGAATTATCCGTCAGCTCATTACTGAAAGCATGGTCCTTGCTCTCGCAGGTGGCGTGCTCGGTGTCGCATTGGCGTCAGTCGCTAGTCGCCTTCTCTTGCGGATGGTCTCAGGCGGCCTCGACACCATACCTCTTGATGTCTCCATTGATACCCGGCTGCTGTTGTTCACGTTGGCGGTGACTATCGCTACCGCGTTGATCTTTGGCACTATCCCCGCCTTTCGCGGTACGCGGCTGCAACTTACGGACACATTGAAGGCCGGCCGCGGGCCACAGGGCACAAGCGAGAAGAATCCGCTCGCCAAAGCCCTCGTCATTTCACAGGTCGCGCTCTCACTCGTCCTCATGGTAGGAGCCGGACTCTTTCTTCGCAGTCTCGTCAACCTGAACAATGTCGACATTGGCTTCAATAAGGAGAACGTCTTGCGTCTCGAAATCGACTCAAGCTCCGCAGGATATACGCCTGGCGACCCGCGAGAAGTCGCACTCAATCAGCAGATTGAAGAGCGCGTCAGTGCACTGCCAAACGTGAAGGCCGCCAGCTTCTCAGCATTCACCTTCCACGAAGGCAGCTGGAACTCGAAAGTCGTCGTGCCAGGGACGAATATCGTCGAGACCATCATTGTCAACCATAATGTTGTCGGCGCTGGCTATTTTGCGACAATGCAAATCCCTCTGCTCGCGGGTCGTAACTTCTCACCCTCTGACTCGAGCACCTCAAGAACTGTCGCAATCATCAGCGAGCATACAGCTAGGACGCTCTTTCCTCTCGGCAACCCGATCGGGCGTCACTATGGCTTGGACGACAGCAAGCCCGAGAACGATGTCACCGTCATCGGCGTAGCAAAGGACGTTAAGTTTTATGACCTTGCAGAAGAACCCGTAAATCTCGATTACTTCCCGTACACTCAGCACCCTTGGGGCTTCGGTGACTTCGAAGTCCGCTACACCGGCGGCTTCGCTCCTGTCGCCGCTGCCGTCCAACAAACCATCCACTCGATTGACCGCAACCTGCCGATCGCGCGCGTAACAACGCTCGACGAACAGGTGGCACGCTCGATCACCAACCAGCGTCTCATCGCCCAGCTCTCCGCCTTCTTCGGACTGCTTGCAGTTTTTCTCTCCTGCATCGGCATCTATGGAGTGATGTCCTATGTCGTAATGAGAAGGACCAATGAAATCGGCATTCGCATGGCGCTGGGGGCGAGGCGTTCCAATATGCTCTGGATGGTGCTGGGCGAGATCCTGATACTGGTCTCGATCGGTGTTGTCATTGGCGTACCTGTCACGTTGGCCTGCGATCGCCTCGTCTCCAAAATGCTGTTCGGACTCAGGCCGAGCGACCCGGTCACGCTCGTCAGCGCAACCTTGATATTGCTAATTGTCGCGGCGATCGCAGGCTACTTGCCGGCGCGAAGGGCCTCCCTGATGGACCCCATGGTGGCTTTGCGGTACGAGTAGTCGCCTCTGACGCTTGCTTTGGCTCTCTGACTTACGATGCCGGTGGGCCGAGTCATCCAGTGTGTCAGAACCATGTGCGCGATTTATATTGCCGGTACTCGTCACCGAATCTTGCCTCGAGGACCTTTCCTTCCTGGCGTGCTCGATAGATCTGCAACGGAATGAGAACGACGAAGAGCCAGAGATAGAGCGGCTGATTCATATAGAGAAAGATCCCGGCGATCGCCAGGGCTCCGAAGAGGTAGATCGGGTTGCGAATTCGAGAATAGAGGCCATGAGTGACGAGGGCCTGAGCCTTCGGGCGGACGGAGAACGAGCCACCTAGTTGAATCCGGGCCAACACCAGAAGCGCCAGCGCTGGCAGTCCAATGACCACGGCGGCAATTCGCGTGGGAGTCCACGGCTGGCCGCCGAAGTGTACTCCCACGAAGATAGTCACCAGTAGGACGAGAATGAGTGTGAGAACGTTTGTTTTCATGTTCCTCAGCCTCTCGGCAAAATCGAACCCGTGTGATGTTATGCGATCCGGTCCGTAAATAGACACGGTCTCTTTTGGTCAGTCTGGTAAACGGCTATCGTGCAAGTGGATCGGCCCAAAAGGGCTTGTCCGGCTACCCGACGGTAGCTGAATGGGATCGTACGTTGTCGTAAAATGGATAGGTGAAGTGAAGTCTTGGGACTCAGTCTCCCCGATATTTCAGATGAGGTCCTGTGCCACTTGAAAAGAAGCAGATTCTCCCGAATCGGTTTCGGTACGCGTGTGATTCCTGTTCATTCGACTGGCCCAGGACGCCTGTTGAGGAAAGCGAATTGCCGCCTCCCCCGGCCCACTCCTGCCAGAGTCAGAACCGACCTCGACGGAAAGCCGTCGTCGAAGAACAAGAAACGAGAGGCAGCGATGCGGCGAGAGCCAAGCCCGTGGCCGTCTGTACGCGATGCGGTGCTGTTTCATACGCTCCAAACCTCATCAACGGTCAGTGTGGACAGATGGTCGCAGGGAAGAGATGCGTCGGAGTCAATGGAAGTGCTCTCAACGCTGATGATTGGAAACAATGTGATGCGTGTGGCGGCGCAGGGAACGCAGGAACGACTCGTTGCGGGCGTTGCGACGGCACGGGCTGGTTATACAACCGCAACAGAGGACGGCGCTAGGAATACGGGAAGCCTGAAGAGCCAGCATCCGCTAGCGGCCGATTATTCGTAACCGGACACTGGTTTTGGATCATTTTCAGTTGTCTGGAACTGGCTTCCTAACGCGCAAGCCACAACGCATAGCGAATCGCCTGGAAGATTGTCCACTGGTGGTGGGCTCGCAGGATGAAATACCAATCGAAGAGGGATGGCGATTTCATACTGGTTCTACTGACCGGGACCGCCGTACCTTACCGCACCGAAGCTCGTGTGATTCACAATGTTGTAGTAGCTCACGTGCGTTGCGCCCGTGGCTTGCAGATCCCTGTAGAAACAGACCCACGCTTTGGCGTCCACGTCGCATAGAGTCGCCATGCTCGCGGCTGTCGTTTTTGCCGGAAATTCACCGTTGCCCATTTGGGTCTTCGGAGGAATGCCGTTGTTAGAGGCCACTTCCCCATACCACTGAATTTGAGCCGTCCCCGTAAACGTCGGGGAGGTCCAAACGGAATCTTTGATATAGCCCAACCACTGATCGTTGAACCAAGCCCACCAGGCGCCCCGAAATTGGACCCAGCCGATGTAAACATGCTGGCCGACCAGAGGCGTCAAATCCATCCCGGGGTAGTAGGTACTGCTGACCTGATTCCAGTCGCAGGTGTTGTAGCAAGTCTCGCCGCCGTTGATCCAGTGGTAGACAAAGAGATGGGAATGGGAATCACCCCACTGATTCGGTGCAACGCTGAAACCCATTTCGACATCATCGAGGCTCCCGCCCGCGATGCCTGGGCTCATCACTGCGATTTCGCCGATGGAGTGCCCGCTGTCATCCGCGCCGCCGTCCAAGACCACGCTCGGCGCTTCTATCTCGAGGGTCATGCCACCGCCATCAGCGACGCGCTGTTCGGACGCCGTCCCGTAAAAGAAGCAACTGCCAAACCAAGCCACGCCGTTGCACGGTGGGTCGCCGGAACCATTAACTGATTTGGAGTTGGGCTGCGCGGTGCTACCCTCGCGCTTCCAATAGACCTGATCGAACGGCAGCAGCAAGTTCTTGTTAACGAAGTCTCCTGGAAGCGGGTGAGGAGGACCCGGCTGCGCGTAAGGGCCGAGAAGCGGATTGCCTTTAATGAAGTGTCGAGGGTCCGAGGGCGTGATGGGTACTTCGCCATTCGGGCAAACCGGCTTTAGCTTTCTAGCGGGCTCGATTTGTTCTTCCCTTCCACCCAGCCCACGAAGCGACGGCATCACATCCCGCGGCGGTTCAAGCTCCGCGGTGCGTTTCATACACTTCACGTCGCCCTTCGGACGCTCCTGAGGTGCAGCCAAGACCAGCCGAGGAGCAAGAAAAGCGGAAAGCCAAACGAGGATTGCGATTGTGAAAATGAACAGCCCGCGCCGCTTCATAGGTCACCCCACTCACCGTATCCCCAATACTTCCGACCGCCTCGGGGATACCGATAGATAGTGCCCAACAGGTGCACTTCGTTTCATTTCGATTGAGGGTCGGAATCCGAAACTCGGACTGAATAATTCTGGAAAGAGGCAACGTACGCAGAGCTTACAAAGCCGGACGCACGCGGCGGTAAAATGGAGCGGACTGCCCTCCGAGTGCTTGTTAGTGCTTTGGCGCTCACAAATGGACATCGCTGCAAAAAGGGAATAGCATGCGCGATGGATGATCAGACTGTACGCGCCAGGGGCTGACCGGGATGACAGAACGTGCGAAGACGGATGAACTTATCCTGGGAGCGTTGGACTCTTTTCGCATTGAACTGCCTTCCTGGGGCTTCGCGAATACCGGGACGCGGTTCGGCAAATTTCTGCAGCCCGCCGCGGCAGCGACGATCGATGAAAAATTCAGTGACGCGGGCGAGGTCCACCGACTGACGGGTGTTTGTCCAACGATTGCCCTGCATGTTCTGTGGGACTTGCCGGAAGGCGCGGCGGGTGTGCGGAATATCCGGGCCCTCTCCGAAATGTTTCGCGTGCGCCCGGGTTCCATCAACCCAAATGTGTTTCAGGACCAGATTTACAAACACGGTTCCGTGGGCAGTCCGGATGCAGCGGCGCGCGCGGCGGCGCTTAGGCACCTTCTGGAAAGCGCTGATTTGGCGAAACAGCTGGACAGCCGCGACGTTTCCCTCTGGTTTGCCGATGGTTCCAACTATCCGGGGACTGCGAATATTCGACAGCGCCGAAAATGGTTCGAAGAAAGCCTCGCAAAACTTCATGAGCGGCTCGCTCCCGGCCAGCGCATGCTCCTCGAATACAAACCGTTCGAACCGGCCTTTTATCACACGGATATAGCGGACTGGGGTATGGCCTTATCACTTGCAAAAAAGACGGGGCCGCAGGCCAAGGTGCTGGTGGACACCGGTCACCACTACCAGGGGCAAAATATCGAGCAAATCGTCGCATGGCTGCTGGCGGACGACATGCTGGGCGGGTTTCACTTCAACGACCGCCGCTACGCGGATGACGATTTGACGCTCGGCTCGATTGATCCGTATCAAATATTCAGAATCTTCCACGAGATTTTTTATTTTGAGTGGGAGACCGGCAAGCGGGCGGATGTGGCTTACATGATTGACCAAAGCCACAATCTAAAGGGCAAGATCGAGGCGATGATTCAGACGGTGACTACCGCGCAAGAGCTGTACGCCAAGGCGGCGATTGTGGACCACGCAAAGCTGGCCGCTTGCCAGGCGAAATGCGCTTTGGTGGATGCAGAGGTCTGTCTTAAAGAAGCTTTCTCAACGGATGTTCGCCCGGCGATTCGCGATTGGGCGCGTTCCCACGGCTTGCCGGAAGATCCCTTGGATGCCTTTCGCAAGAGCGGCTATCTCGAACGAATCACCGAACTGCGCAGCAAGCGAAACGCGGCGGCGGTGTCGAGTTACGCGTAGGACGGTGGGGCCCGGGCTCTCCTGAAAAATATGTCAGAAGCAAAGAGCGGGTCAACATACCTCGCATTTGATCTTGGCGCCGAGAGCGGCCGGGCCATCCTGGGTCGATTCCACTCCGGACGTTTGTCCATCGAAGAAATCAGACGATTCCCTAACGAGCCGGTAATCAACAACGGCGGCTTGCACTGGGACGTGCCACGCTTGTGGCGAGAGATGGAGAGTGCGCTGCATTCCGTAGGCCCGCACGGTGTAAATCGCCTGGATGGGGTTGGCGTCGATACTTGGGGAGTGGATTACGCGCTTCTCGGAGAGAATGGCGCGCTGCTGGAAAATCCGTTTCATTATCGCGACACGAGGACCGACGGTGTGATGGCACGCGCACTAAAGATTCTGACGCCGAAGATGGTCTATGGCACCACGGGAATCCAATTTCTGCCGTTCAATACGCTGTACCAGCTGTATGCGACTCAACTGCTGACACCTCGCACGTTGGAGCTGGCCGAGCATCTCTTGACTGTTCCGGATTTGTTCCATTTCTGGCTGACCGGGAAAATTGTTTCTGAGCGCACCAACGCGTCCACAACCCAATTTCTTGACGTACACAAGCGGGAATGGTCCATGGACATCCTGCACCGGCTTGGAATCCCCACCCACATGCTTCCGCCTCTTGTGGATGCCGGGACGAATCTGGGGCATCTTCTTCCGGAAGTGGCCAGAAATGTCGACGTTCTCTCGGGAACTTCCGTGATCGCCCCCGCCTGCCACGATACCGGCTCCGCATTTGCGGCAGTGCATTCCGGAAGAGATGTGGCCCTGATTAGCTCGGGGACGTGGTCTCTGCTGGGCGCAGAACTGAGTAGCCCGATCGTCACGGAAGAAGCGCGCCGCCTGAATTTCACAAATGAAGGAGGCGTTGGCGGAACCGTGCGTCTGCTGAAAAATATCTGTGGATTGTGGCTGCTGGAGCGCTGCCGCAAAGACTGGCAGAGCGAGGGAAAGAACATCGAATACCGGGAATTACTCGCCGAAGCGGGTGCGGAGCCGCGTTTGCAGCATTTGGTCAATCCGGATGACAGCTCTTTCGTTTTGCCGCAACACATGTCGCAGGCAATCGCGGCGTTTTGCGTAAAGAGCGGACAATCGGAGCCGGTCGGACCAGCCCAGCTGACGCGCGCGATCCTGGAAAGTTTGGCGCTGAAGTACCGCCAGGTACTGGAGTCGCTGGAGAGTCTGGTAGGGACGAGGTTTCAAGAACTCCGCATTGTAGGAGGAGGCTCGCGCATCGACCTGCTCAACCAGTTCACTGCGGATGCTACGGGACGAAGGGTGCTTGCCGGACCGGTAGAGGCGACGGCACTTGGAAATCTTGCGATGCAGATGGTGGCAATGGGTGCAGTGGACTCACTTGGCGGTGCCCGCGAACTTATCGCAGCATGTTTTCCCACCCGCGTTTTTGAGCCCGATGATACAGCTCCGTGGGAAAAGGCGTATCAAAGTTTCCGCGCGCTCTCACCAGCTCCACCCGTTGACTCTAGCATCTGTTCAACGGAGAAAAGCTTCGGGTAGTCCGCCGTCGACGGGGATGATGTGACCCGTGGTGCAACGAGCCTGGGAACCAGCCAGAAACAAAATGGCGCGCGCACAATCGGCCGGCTCGACCGCCTGACGCGTCAGAGTTCGCTGTGCATAGAAGACGGCCAGCAGAGAGCGCAGTTCGTCATCGGTTTGCTCTTCCCGGAATGCAATCCCATATTTTTTGAGGGAGGCGATCACGCGATCGCGGGGAAACATCGTCGAGCCTTTGACGACCGCCGCGGGGCTGACGCCGTTCACGCGGACTCGCGGAGCGAGAGAGACCGCCAGTTCGCGGATAAGGTGGCTCACGGCGGCTTTGCTTACGTCGTACGCTTCGCTGCCTCGCTTGGAGACGACGGCGTTCGCTGAGCTCGTAAAGACCAGCGAAGCAGCAAGATCCTGCTTGGCAAAGATCGCAGCCGCTTCGTCGGCCAGCAGATAGTTGGCGGTAACGTTTAGATCGAGCGTGCTGTGCCACTGTTCATCCGAAATTCGCCCGTCCGGAGAGGAGGGAAACAGCGCCGCGGTATTAATAAGACAATCGAAGCCGCCAAACGCGGCGACCACGGCCTGCAACGCGCGGCAAATGGATTCGCGGCTGCGAATGTCGAGTGCCAGCGCGAGCACGTTTTCCTTGCTGCAAAACGCCGTTGCTTCCTTCACAACGCTCTGCGCCGCATCGAGATCGCGGTCGGCGATAGCAACGTGCGCACCGCGCTCGGCCGCTTGAATGGCAGCCTCGCGCCCGATCCCGTTGCCACCGCCAACGATGACAAAAACTTGGCGGCTGAACTCTTTCTCGGGTGGCTGCCGGCGGAGCTTAGCTTCTTCGAGTGCCCAATATTCGATGCGAAATGCTTCTGAGGGCGGCAGCGCGACGTAGTTGTGCTTCACGGTAAACGCAGAGTGCGGCGCGGCCGCTCCCGCCTGCGGGACTTTGGCTGGAAGGCTTCCGTCATCCAGCGCCGTAGCACCTTCCATCACGTGAATGGCATTGATGTAAAACTCTCCAGTGATGCGCGCTTCGGTCTTGCTCTTGCCGAAACTGAACATTCCCACGCCGGGCACGAGCACGACAGTAGGGTTCTGATCGCGAACGGCGGGGGAACCGGCGGCCGCGTGGCCAGTGTAGTAGAGCCTGTAATCTTCGCGATATTTCTTGATAGCCGGCTCGATGGCGGAATGAAATTCGGCAACATCGCCCGCGGGATTCCAGTCGACAAATAACGGACGAATCTTCGTGCGTATGAAATGATCAGGACAGCTGGTTCCGAGAAATGCCAACTCGGCGGCCCAAACCGAGTTCACAAACTGCAGCACTTCCGGCAAGCCGCTGTAGCTTCCAATCAGACGCTTTTCTGCGGATACTAGTCCGCGTATCACCGGAAAAAGGCTCGCGGCAAGTTCTGTGCGGTCTTGCCTTGTCGCGTGTCGCTGACCGCCAAAGACAGCGCTGGTCTTACGCTCGGCATGGCCAAGCACAAACTGTCCGATCTGATCGATGATCGTAATCGTGTTGACATAGCATTCGCGCTGGGTATCGCCCCAGGTGAAAAGCCCGTGTCCTCCCAGCACGATGCCATCGCAGTCGGGATGGGTCTTGACCGCTTTTTCCATCATGAGCCCCAACTCAAACCCCGGGCGCTGCCAGGGAACCCATACGAGTCGGTGATGAAAGCGGTGATTGAACTCGTCGAGACGTTCGAGGCCGTTCGCCGTTGCAGCCAGCGCAATGGCCCAGTCGGGATGCAGATGATCGACATGGCGAAACGGAAGGAAGGCATGCAAGGAGGTGTCGATTGAAGCGGCCACGCTGTTCGGGCCGAAAGTACAGAGAGGATAAAAATCCACCATCTCGTCTTCGTAAGCGGCGCCGCGATAGCGGCTCTTGAGACTGACCAGTTTCTCGAGGAAAAGTGTGGCGAAGCCGCCTCGCTGGATGCTTCCAAGGTCGCCGCCGCTCCCTTTTACCCACAAAACCGGCGTGGAAGCGCCGCTGACAGGATCCGGGGCCAAGATCTTGGAGCTGGTGTTTCCGCCCCCGAAATTTGTTATGCGGAGATCGGCCCCCAAAAGATTCGAGCGATAGCGAAGCAGTTCGGGCTCGTCAAATTTCGCGGCCAGTTCGGCATCCCAAAGATCTTTCAAGTAGCGCAGTTCGGGCACGGCGGGCCTGGACGCCTCCATGAATCCTCCGGGTGGCAAATACAAACGGTCGAGCGAAGCCAATTCCTGAACGATAGAACGTAGTTATCTTACATGACGCGGCAGACTGGAGCGAAGAGCGCTTCCGAACATCGCGAAAATATTGCCTCGCGGAACAGTCATCGAGTATCATCCGGCAGCGGTCGGGGTTCCCGAGCCTCCTGTCAGAGATAGCCTCCACATGCCTTCTTCCTCATTGCTTGAGATCAACAGCATCTCGAAGTACTACGGCGGCACTGCGGCGCTGCGAGATGTTTCCGCGTCCCTTCAAGTGGGAGAAATTCTCGCACTCATGGGGCACAACGGCGCGGGGAAGTCGACGCTCGTGAAGATTCTTGCAGGCTCGACGCGGCAAGATTCCGGCGAAATCAAAGTTGCGGGAAAAACGCTTCCGGGCGGAGTACGCGAGGCACGCGCGGCAGGGATTGCCGTAATTTATCAGGACCTGAGCCTGTTTCCCAAACTGACGGTGGCGGAGAATATCGCCGGAGAGCCCACAGGGCGGCGGAGTTATTCCTTGCGGGCCGCAAAACGTGCCGCCGCTGCTAGCCTGGAGCGCGTCGAGGTGAATTCGCCCCTGCTCGCGTGTCTGGACCGCAACGTGGAAGATCTGCCGCTCGCCATGAGACAGCGCATCGCCATCGCGCGCGCACTCACCTATGATTCACGAATTCTCATTTTGGATGAGCCGACCGCCGCCCTTTCGCTCGCGGACACGGATCACCTGCTCACGTATCTGCGCAAACTGGCCAGTGGTGGTGTCGGCGTGCTCTTTGTCAGCCATCGCCTTTCCGATGTCGAGCGGATCGCAGACCGCTACCTGGTTTTGCGAGATGGAGCCGTGGCGCTCGCCGCAGCGCCAGCGGAGGTCAGCCGAAACGCCCTGGCGCGAGCGATGTTTGGCGAAGGTGCGGAAAAGGATGTTGCCAAACCTGATCGTGCCGGGCTGCTGCGGAAAAACGCATTAGAAGACGCGCTGACTGTGCGCCATGCGACGCGAAGCGGAGAATTTAAAAACATCTCCGTGACGCTGCGCGCCCGAGAGATTGCCGTGCTGACGGGATTAACCGGCTCGGGCCGCACGGAGTTTGCGGAGTCCCTTGTGGGTTTGCGGCGATTTGACAGCGGAGAATCGCGCATAGCTGGAAAACCGGTGAGTTTTTCCGGTCCACGAAGCGCGATGCGCCAGGGAGTGGTCTATGTGCCGGAAGACCGGCTGCGTTCGGGGCTTTTTCGGCGGCGCAGCACGGCGGAAAACCTTGTTGGCGCGACCGAGCATCTGCGCGCGCAGTTGGGTTTCCTGGGAAAGCAAACCATCAGAGCGGCCGCGGGAATATCCGATTTTGCCATCCGCTGCCAGGGGCAAGATTCGGCACTCGAAACGCTCAGCGGCGGAAATCAGCAGAAAGTCCTGCTGGCGCGCTGGCAGATGGCCGGAGCGCGCGTGTTGATCCTCGATGAACCGACCGCGGGGGTGGACGTAAGCGCCAAAGCGGAAATTCACGCTCGGCTGCGGGAGTGGGCAGCCGCCGGAGCAGCTCTGCTGGTCATCAGCTCGGAAACGGACGAAGTCCTCGAGGTGGCCGATCGCATTTTGGTTTTTCATGCTGGCAATCTGGTCATGGATGGATTGCGTGCAGAAATCGACCGGGAACAACTGATGGCCGCCATGCTGCACGGAGGCGCGCTGAGAGAGCAAGCACAGCCCCGGGGCGAAGCGTGATGCCTCTGAACTCGAGCGCCTCAGCGCGGTTGCGCCTGAATTTTCACCACCACGAGACGAAACTGGCCGCGCTTCTCCTTGTACTGGGAATGGCACTCGCCGCAACCGCGCCGAGATTTTTTTCCACCGTGAACCTGGCGCTTCTGGCAAGAAGCATGGGAGTGCTGCTGATCGTTTCCGCCGGCATGCTGAATGTCGTCTTGGCCGGAGGGATCGATGTTTCCGCGGGCGCCATTTTGGCTGTGGTGAGCGTCGTACTGGTGCGCCTCGGAAATCATGGACTCCCCGCGTCCATCGTTCTGCCGGTGGGTTTATTGACGGGCGCTGGACTCGGCGCGGTAAACGCCGCTTTGATCGCCGAATTGCGAATACCTCCCATCGTGGCCACGCTTGGCACCGCTGGATTGTTTCGCGGGTTGCTGCTTGAATGGACCCAGGGCGAATGGGAAAGTTCCATTCCGTCGTGGCTGAATGCCATCGGGAGTCCGCGCTGGGGCGGCCTCGATGTTTCCGTGCTGGCCGCGGTGCTGGTGATGCTCGCTGCAGCCTGGATCCTCGATCGCACACAGATGGGCCGTGCGCTGTTTCGGTTCGGTGATTCGCCGCTCGCCGCGGCACGCACCGGCATTTCCGTTCGGCAACCGGTCTACTTCGCCTATATCTCGCTCGGTCTGCTGACCGCCATTGGCGCGGTTTTTTACGCCGCGCAGCTGGGCGCTGTACAGGGCAATGCCGCAAATGGCTACGAGCTTACAGTGATCGCCGCCGTCGTTCTTGGCGGTGCAGATATTCTGGGAGGTCGCGGCAGCCTGCTCGGCACATTCCTCGGAGTTTTACTGCTCTGCTCTTTGCAGCAGGCGCTGGTTCTCCTGCATGTCGCCACATTTTGGCAAAACATCGCCACCGGCGCCATCGTGCTCATCGGCGTAATCCTCAGCAGCACCCCGCGGCTGGGCCGAAAACTTATCCTCCGGCAGAGTCCTTCCCCATGACTGCGTCCGCATCGGCCTCTCAGGAAAAGTTCAGAAACCCCGCGCCGAAATTCTCCAAGAGCAAAAGGATGATGGAGCTGCGCCAATCGGGAAGTCTCCAGCCCGGTGTCGTCATCTTGTTGGTGCTTTTTTTCTGCATTTACGCCGGCTACCGCAGCGGCGACTTCTGGTCGGCGCTGAATTGGCAACTCCTCGCGCAGCCGCTCGCCGAAGCGGGCCTCGTATCTCTCGGCATGATGTTCGTCATCGCCACAGGCGGAATCGATCTCTCCGTCGGCTCGATCGTGGGCGTTGCGGCAGTAACGGCGGGAATCGCCGCGCATCACAGATTACCGGTCCCGGCCATCGAAGCAAGCGCGCTCACCGCAGGGGCCCTATGCGGCGCTCTGAACGGACTGCTGATCGGCGTTCTTCGCCTCTCCGCCATCTTAGTCACGCTCGGCAGCATGATTCTTTTCAGCGGTGTCGCGCTAGCCCTCAGCGAGGGAAGCAGTTTCGCGGGTTTCCCCGACGGTTTGCTGTGGTGGAATGACGCGACGCTGCTTGGAATTCCCGTTGAGTTTCTTTTGTTCTTGGCAACCGCCGCAGCTGCAGCCGTGCTTCTGCGCTACTCGCTGTGGGGCCACTACGCCATCGCCATTGGCAGCAACCGTGTCGCCGCAAGCTACTCCGGCTATCCCGTCGCTCTGACCCTGTTTGGCGTTTACACGTTGCAGGGCCTGCTGTGCGGGATGACCGGCATTCTGCTGGTCGCGCGGCTGGCCAGCGCTCGTGCCGATATGGGCCAGGGATTGATGTTGATGGCCATCGCCGCGGTGGTCCTCGGCGGCGCGCCGATCGAAGGCGGCTCCGCTTCCGTCATCGCGACCGTAGCCGGTGTTGCCGCGTTTTATATTGTTCAAGACGGTTTGTTGCTTCTCGACGTCCCGCCCTTTGTTCAACACGCTCTTACATCGGTCTTGCTTCTGGTCGCAGTCGCAGCCGGAGTTCTCTTGCGCGGAAGCCGGGAGAATCAGCGATGAAGTACTGCCATCGCCGCGTCTTCCAAGGCCTGGCGTTTGCCGTGCTTCTCCTCGCCCTAGGCTGCTCGCGTCTGCCGCGAAACTCCAAGACTCTCTTCGTCATGGTACCGAAACTGGTTGGCATCCCGTATTTCAATTCCGCGCGCGACGGAGCGTCAGAGGAGGCGGAACGCTTGGGTCTTCATTTTTTCTACACCGGACCGACCGCCGCCGATGCGGGCCTGCAGGTGGACGTCATCGCCGGATTGTTAGCAAGACACCCGGCAGTGCTGGCCGTCTCCTGCGATGACGCCAACGCGCTCGCTCCTGTACTGCGGCGCGCCCGCCGCTACGGGATACCCGTGCTGACATGGGATGCCGACGCGCAGCCGGACGCACGCGATTGGTTTGTCAGTCAGGTCGAAGATGAAACGCTCGGCCGCCACGTCATGGACGTTCTCGCTGAGCAGCTTGGCGGCCGCGGACAATACGCCATCGTCACGGGTTCGCTGACGGCTTCCAATCTAAACGCCTGGCTCTTCTGGATGAAAAAACAACAGCAGGAAAAATATCCAGATATGCAATTGGTTGCCGTAGTTGCTGGCAATGACGATCAGCAGCAATCCTTCGTCGAGGCGCAAAGTTTGCTGCAGGCTTATCCAAACTTGCGGGGATTTATCGGAAACAGTTCCGCCGCTCCCCCCGCCATCGCCCGCGCCATCGAGCAAGCTGGTCTCTCCGGTCAAATTGCGATCGCCGGACTCTCAACGCCGAATCTTATGCGGCACTATATCGAAAACAAGACCGTGAAGACCATAACGCTGTGGGATCCCGGCAAGCTGGGCCGGCTGACTGCATTTGTTGGAGCGATGATCCTCCGCCACGAAACTCCGCGCGATCGGATGAACGTTCCCGGCGTCGGGCCAATCCGCGTGTTCCCCGAGACCCGCAAAATAGTGATGGGCTCGCCGCTCGATTTTACGCAAGAAAACATCAGCCAATACTGGTTCTGAGTCCGCCTTTATCGCAGGTCAGGCAAGCCCGAGCCGTTCGGCGCAGGAGCGCAATATTTCCGGCTCCCACGCAGGCCGCTCCGGACTCCTCGGATGAGTCCCTGGCGAAGGAATTCGCCCCGTCAAATAGAGGAACGCCGCCGCCGAATGCTTGTAAGCGGGAACAGGCTCGCGGAAAGCAACGTCTCCCAGATACTGAAGCGCATCGGAGAGCGCGTAATACGCGGCGGCGCCGGTTTTCCAGAGGCGGTCTCGCTCCGCAAACTTTTCTGGCGCAAAGGTCGCAAGCCCCAGCAGGTAGTCGGAACCGTATTCGATCATATTGATGCCCAGATCGTTGCCGGTGTAGATGCGAAAATCCGGGCGCCGCGCGTCGCGCAGCGCCAGGCGGTCCAGCTCCACGAGCCGGTCGAGGGAGGAATGTTTCATCCCCTTCAATTCGGGAATATCCATCAAGCCCCCGACAGTGTCTCTATCGAAAATCTCGCCGTTCGGCGCGAACATGCGTCCCAATTCAAAACCAAGCACATCCGAATATCCGCGGCACGCCGCCTGATACGCCGCTACTTTTTCTCCGGGTGTTTTTCCGTGCAGCCGCGTGGTTTGAAACAAGATGGGTATGCCGCCCATCCCGATGATCGCCTCCATCTGCCCTCTGTATAACGAAACGACGTCGCCCTCTCGTCCTTCGATATAAGCGCCGGCAACAAACGGAACGCCTTCCCCTAACGCCTCACGAGTCCAGCCGAGCACTTCGAGTTTTTCCCTGTCGTTCAGGTAATTGACGTAGCCGGTGTCCATGTTGACCGCATTCATCAATCCGGCCCGATGGGTGGCCACGAGATGCCGCTGGAATGCCGCAACGGCCACTTGGCCGTTCGCCTGGTAAGGAAGAAGCGCAGCCGCGATTCCCTGCACTTCGCGGTGAAGTTTCCGCCGCTCGTTTATCGTTTTGATCGTCATCGTAGATTCTTCCGGCCTCGTCTTGACAAAGAGCTCCGCTATCGTCGTGCCTTGGCTACCTTAAGAAGCTCCGCTGACGCTGACTTTTTGTAGTAAGCGTCAAGTGGATAGCAACCGGATGGCAATCCGTTGCGCGGAGCAGTAGTGCAGTCGCTAAATGTTCTGCAAACGAGCTTGTGCTGAAACGTCCGTCCATTCAACACATCGGAGAGCATTTCGGGATAGCTGAGCACCACGCGGCCCAATCCCACCGAGTCCGCCCAACCCAGGGCCACCGCCGCCTGCGCCACTTGCGGAAGAAAATCCTGCAAATAGCTGTACGCAGTCCCGACAACAATGAGTTCCGGAAAACGCTCGTTCAGTTGCCGTGTAACTTCCATTTGCCTCGCCACCCCGACCAGCGGATCCTCAGGCGGCCGATATCCGTCCGACGGCGGGTAAAACGCCGGCCGCTGGATGTGCGGACAATAATAAGGACTGCCAGCCGTAACATTCACGAGAGAGATTCCCAACTCCTCCAGCAAGCCGAAGAACCGCATCGTCTCGATGAGATCCGGCCGCGTCGGATCATTCTGGTCCACTCCGAATCCCCACCGGTAGGGAATCAGATGCTTGTGTTCTTCAGGAATCCCAGGCCCCGGCTTTCCCGGAGTCGAGTGCGCAGGGTCCGGCCGATAAGGAACCGCGTCAAACGCCGAAAGCCGCACTCCAATTTGCAAACCTCGGGCAGCCGCGCGAATTCCTTCGACTACTTCCCGCAAGAACCGCGTGCGATTCTCGAAACTTCCCCCGTACTTCCCTTCCCGCGAATGGGCGCTGAGAAATTCGTGCCCCAAATAACCGTGGCAATGCTTGATGTCGACGAAGTCGAAGCCCAGTTCACGCGCCATGACCGCAGCGGCGTGAAACTGTTCGATGATTTTCTCGATTTCCGCATCGGTGAGCAGCGGAAAGTCCGGCGGCAAATTCAATCGGCGGTCCAGAAGCGGGTGACGGTACAAAATGCGCGGCTCAGGGCGGCCTTTTTGATTCGGGCAGCTGTAACGCCCCGAATGCGTCAGCTGCAATCCAATCAGCAAGCCGTCATCGGAACCGGAAACCTGCCGATGCTCGGCAACGAGCGCCGCCTTGAGGCTCGCCAACCCTGCTTGTGTGTGCGGAGCCGCCAAAAGTTGATTCGGGTTCGCGCGCCCCTCGTGACAGACGGCGACCGCTTCGCCACCCCAGATCAGTTTTGCTCCGCTGCGCCCGAATCGCTGCCATCGGCGAAGCGTATGTTCACTGGGATTGCCATCCGGGGTTCCGTCCCAGCCTTCCATGGGATTGACGGCGAAGCGATTGCCAATCCTGATTCCACCGCGGACGATGGTCCGCGCCAGCGGCGACTCCGCCCCGCGAAGAAGCTCGCGGTCGCATGGAATGGTCAGACGCAGCGCAGCGAGATGTTCCGCAAAGTGATTTACATCCCGAAGGCTGCCCAAACGCAAGATTTCGTCCGGGTTCACGCGGCTCCTAGCGCGGAGAGCAACTCCTAAGCCTCAGGATCCCGCAGGTCACTCTTAGACATCGCACAAATCCACTGCTTCCCGCAAAGAAGCGAGAGGATCGCGCGAGGGCACAAACTCGTGCGCTACGTAGCCCTGATAATTTGTCGCGGCGATTCCACGCATCACTCCATCCCACTGCACTTCCTGCGTGCCGTCAAGTTCATGCCGCCCGGGAACGCCGCCGGTGTGGAAATGTGCAAGCCATTGAATGTTCTGCTGAATGGTGCTTATCAGATCCCCTTCCATAATCTGCATGTGGTAGATGTCGTAGAGCAGTTTGACCCGCGGCGAATTCACCGCGGCGACCACCTGCACGCCCCAGGCGGTGTGGTCGCACATGTAATCTTTGTGGTTCACCTTGCTATTGAGCAATTCCATGCAGATGGTGACGCCGTGGTCTTCAGCAATCTTCTTCACGCGATTGAGACCAAGAATCGTATTCCTGGCGCCCTCTTCGTCGGACATGCCCGCGCGGTTTCCGGAAAACGTGATTACATTCGGCACACCGGCCTTCGCCGCCAGCGGAATGTTCTTGCGAAAGCCTTCCTCGATCCGCGCGTGATTTTCGACGCGGTTCAACGCCGTGGGAATCTCGCCGCCGCCAGCATAAGCCATGCTGCAGACCAGCCCATGACGGCCCGGTATTTCGTATTCCTCCGGACCGAGCAGGTCCACCGCCTTCAATCCGATCTTAGCCGCATAGGCGCACAGGTCGTCGAGCGGAATCTTCTCGTAACACCACCGCGAAACCGATTGTTTGATCCGGCCCTTGCGCGGAATCGGTTCTTTCTGCTCCGGCCAGGCCACGGACGGCATGGAAGCCACCGTCACTCCGGAAATAGCGCTCTTCAGCATCGTCCGCCGCGATAGTTGTTTTGTCATAGAAGTTCACGCAGAGTGTACCGGAGAAAGCCGGCTGCGAGCCAGCGTCGACCGGTTTCCCCCTTTCCAGTCCTTCCTCCCGTTCAGGGAGTGAAACGGTTAACCAAATTCGCCGCCAATTCTTGCATACTCCCGCGTCGTGCGGATTTTATTCTTCGGAATTTCAGGTCATCCAGGAAAGCACGGTCCGCAGATCGGCCGCGGCCGCCGACTCGGTTCCGCGCGGCATGGCCGGGCCGATGGCTAAAGCCTCGCCGTGATTTTCGAACCACACCAAAAACGAAGATTGTTCCGCTCCCGTCAATCGTTGTTGGTTGAGCCAGTTGTAATACGCTCCAAAATCCGCATCGACCAGCGAACCCATGGGATCGAGTTCCGCTGCGCCGGTTAGAGCGGAGAGCATCTCGTTCATCGGCTTTTGCCGCTGCCGGGGCGCGAAACGGACGAGCAGCGTGAGCGGCTGCGCGCGACGCAACGCCTCGCGTGCCGCCCACTGCGCGAACGTCGTGCTGAAAATCTGCGTGCCCGAGCCCTCTGTCAGCACCTTCAGCTCAAAGCGATCCAGCACCGCGTCCCCCTTCTTGCTCCTGGTCTGATCCGTGCCCCGATCGAGGCCAAGATCCGCGGGACGCATCTCGGCAAGTAGCGTGCGCAACGTCTCTGGCCCCATGCCGGGGCGCTCGATCTCCACGCGAATTTTGCTGGAGAGCGCGGCCCGCGCCGGTTCAAGCGCATGATAGGACACGCAGGTGATGGCCGGGTCAGAGGCTGCTTCTTGCCCGCCATCGATATACCAATGGCCATGGGCTGCGGGCTGCGCTTTGGCGCGAGCAGCCACGGCATCGAGAAGCTGCTGCAGCCCCTTTTCTGGCTGGACCCGGCTGAAATAGACGCCATGCGGACGCAGTTTCTGAAAAAGCGGTTCCTCCGGTGTGGTGACACCCCGGCCGATGACAGTGATTCCCAGCCTCGGAATCGCAGGTGGTTCGGGCGGCACCGCCGCGCGTAACCGCTCCGCATACGCCAGGGCCGCAACGCGAAACGCATCCAGCTGGTGCGTGCTCCAGAGATAGGCCGAGAGCTGCTCGACAAACTGTGCCGGCGCATTGACCCAGTCAAATTGTTCGAGTTGCGGCGAAATCTTGATCTGCGCGAAGCCTTGAAACCACTCTTTTGTCTCTTCCGCCGGGAGCGAACTCAGATTCGCCAGTTCCCTCTCGAGCGCTTTCCGCTCTGCGGGAAACTTGAAATCGTAATCGATCACTTCGCGCAATAAGCTCGGTAAAAAACTCAGCGGCAAACGCTGAAGCGCGGCGAGATCGCTGGTGACCAGTTTTCGAGCTTCCGGCGGATAGCCGCTGAATTGCTCGCGTTTGAGATCGGCAGGCAGCATGGAGTTACGCCAGCTCAGCGATGGGCTTGCCCTCTGCGAGGGCCGCAGAAAAACCAAGGATCGACCCGATCGACGGCACAAGATCGGTGGACTCCAGCGGACGGTCGATGACGATTCCTTCCTGAACGCCCGCGCCCATGGCCATCATCCACGTGGTGCGAGAAAGCGCGTCGCCGGTGCGGTGATGCTGAAATCCGTTGCCGCCCGCATCATCGTCCGAGTCACGGCCAAAATCCGGAAGGATAAAGAGCGTGGTATTGCTTCGGTATTCCGGCTCGCTCTGGATCGTCTTCCAGAGTTCCGCGCAAAGGCGGTCGGTGCGGCGGATTCCCTCGATGTAGAGCGAGTACGCCCCGGCATGGGCGATATCAATGTCGTGCAGGGTGATCCACAAAAGGCTAGGAGCAAGCTGTTGCATCAGTTGGCGCGTGATGTAGACGGAGAGTTCGTCTGGACTCGAAAGCGTCCGGGCATGTTTCTTGAAGTCGTCCACAGAGAGCTTCAGCAGCATCTGCAATTGTTGCAACTCGAATTCGCTGCCGCCAAGCTCCGGCGTGTAAAAAGGCGTCTCGTAGTTGTCGCGCAACAAATGTTCGTAGTCCGCGCCGCCTGAGGTCGCGGCGGTCAGGAGGTGCTTCGGCAGGATCACGCGAGCACCCAAACCTGGACCGTAAGCGCGGTGATTGCTCTCGCCAATGCGATTGAAGCCGTTGCTCGGTGCAACTACCCATGCATCGGTCGAAGGGCGTTTCAAATCCTTGCGGAAATACTCGAACGCCGTCGGATGTTCCGGAGGAAGCGAGGCAAAGTTATTGATGGTCTCATAGACGCCCGTAGCCAGGCTTGCCGTCGCCACGTAGTGCCCGAGGATGCCGCGGTTAACGACTTGTGTGAAGAATGTGGATTGCGGAATCAGCTCCCGCATCAGGTGGGGAATATTCACCTGGCCTTCCGGCGCAAACGTTTCCTGGTCGCGCGCGCCGCCTCCAAAGGTGATTACCACCACTTTCCTTTTTCTCTGGGGAATCCCGGTTCGGGCGAATATTCCGGACCCAAGCAATGCGCCTCCCAGTGTGACCCCTGCGGCGCTGCGCAAGAATTCCCGGCGCGAGCGGGCCAGTTGCCGGGCTAGCTCCCAAGGGCTGCTTGCCTGCTGGCTTGCCGCCGGACCAGCGAGACGGCCCAGGTTCCGAGCTATTTTGGACTCTGATAGCATGTCGTAGGTCATTGCAAACGCAACGCTTAGCGTAAGCTACGCCGTGCATCTTCTGAAGTCAAGCACTGGCACAAAGCAATCTCGCCGGGCCTCTTCCTCCCTCGGGGCCCTCTCAGAGACCCCAAAAGCGAGACTTCTAATTTAAGGACGCGGTCAGATGCGACTGCCATTCGAGCCATCTCTGAGGCCGCCCGTCTCCTGCCAAGCGCCCAGGGGCTATCACTGTTTGCCGGACGGGTTGTCCTTCGCCGCATAGACAAATTGACGAATCTCCGCCCTCTGTTTTTCGATATCGGCCAGATGCTGCTCGCGCAGCTTCTGATAAATCCCGAGTTGCTCCTGGGCAGGTCCTTTCTGCCCGGTGCGAACATAGGCCTGGCCCAAGCGGTAGTGGGCATCGCCAAGATCAGGGTCCAGTTCGAGTGCCCGGACGTATTCGGGGACGGCCTCGGTATACTTGCTCTGGTCGGAATAGAGATTCCCCAGCTGCAAGTGCGACTCGGCCAGCTTGGGATCAAGTTCAATGGAATTCTTGAGCAGGGTTTCGATCTGCTGCAGATCGAGAGTTGGGTCCTGGGCCCTCTTTCCTTTCCACAGACTCATCGCGTAGTAATAAAGTGCCTGACCGTTTCTCGGCTGAAGTTCGGCGAAACGGCGGAAGCGCTGAATGACATCGTCGGCCTGGCTCGGCGAGCTGTCATAGGCCCGGGAAAGAAAAAGGTAACAGCTGGGATCGGAAGGGTTCAGGTCTGCCGCTCGCAATAACGATTTGACCGCGTCGTCATAGTTGCCGTGGGCATAAAGAGCCATCCCGAGGCCAATCGCCAGCCGTTGCGAAGCGGGATAGCGCTGGGCGGCACCCTGGAAGACTTCTATAGCCGGTCCCAGAGTGCGGTGAAGCAGGAGCTCGCTGCCCCAATCGAATAGGTTGCTCTCACTGGGGTCAGCGTGGGCGGCAAGCTCGTATTCGTTGGCGGCTTCCACGAACTTCCCATCCTTTTCTTCCACTTCGCCGAGCAGGTTGTGCAGCTCGGCAGTATTTTTCTGCTTCAGCAGGTCTTGGATTTGCCGCCTGGCGTCGGCAAGACGCCCGGAGACCAGGTAGGCGAGAGACAAGTCGTAGCCATTGTCGTAGGAAGAGGGATCGATACGCTCGGCGCGCTCGAGAAACGGCACGGCATCTGCGATTTTCTTCGATTGGACGTAGAACTCGCCGAGGTTGTGATTGGTGTCAAAGTTTTGGGGCTCGAGCTCGGCGGCCTTCTTGAATTGCTCTCCGGCGCGATCGATCTTTCCCAGGCGAACAAGATTGGCGGCGAGATTGGTCCGGGCGGGGGCGGAGCGAGGATTCAGCCGGACGGCTTTCTCGAGGTGCGTGTTGGCATTGGCGTCCTGAGACTCTGCCGAGTACACCAAGCCCAGAAGCTCGTGAACTTCGAAGCTTTCCGGGACTTGCTGAAGCAAAGCCTCGAGCTTCGCGGCGGCTTCGGCGTAATGCCCCGAGTCATATTGAGCGACAGCGGCCTGGAACTCCTGATCGAGGTGCTGGTCCTGGCTCGGGCGCGCCGTCACCACGAACGCGCACATCAGGATGAGAAGAAAAATGGCCCTGGCAGAACGGCTTCCGATGAACACGACGATCCTAGGTTATCACCGCACGGCGAGAGCGGAAAAGCTCCGGAAAAAAGGGGTCCCCGCAGAGCGCCCTCGACGAGCACTCTGCGGGGAGGGGTGTGGCAAAGCTAGAAATACAGTTTCAAAGCGAACTGGATCTGCCGCGGATCGTAGGGAGCATCGCGCGTCGAACCAATTTCGCCGAAGGTCGAGCTGTTGAAATTGCCCGAGTTGGAAATCGCGACAACGCCGTTGCCGCCGAAATTGGGAGCGTTGAAGTTCGGGTGATTGAAAATGTTGAAAATCTCGGCGCGGAACTGCAGTCGGAAGCGCTCGCTTAGCGGGATGTCCTTGAATGCCGAAAAGTCCAGCCTGTGGAATCCCGGGCCGGGGACCTGCGTGACGCCACCCAAAGCGGCAGCGCCCGTCAGAGGAACGCACCCTGCCGGAGTATTGGGCTCCGGAACGCCACCAGCGCCCAGTACGCACGGCTGAGTGAACGCCGCCGGATTACCGAACCAGCTCAAGAGCCCGTTCGCGTCATTGTGGAGTCCGAGGTCCAGCGGTTGCCCGGTATAGAGAGCGCCGCAACCCAGGGAAGAAGCCGTACCGCTGGGACACCCGATGCTTATAGGCTGGCCGCCCTGGAACGTGGAACTCCAGTTGATGCTCCAGCCTCCGACAAGCTTATCCATAGCCCCCGAGGCGTCGGATGCGAAGCGCTTGCCCTTACCGAAAGGCAACTCGTATCCGCCGCTGAAATGGAAGACATTGCGGATGTCAAAATCCGCCAAACCGTAGTCGAACGCCATTCCAAGGCCAGGAACGTCCGGCGCGCGGAAGCCTGCAACGCTGCCACCATTAAGCAAGTCGCCGGCGTCCGTCATCGTCTTGGAATAGGTGTAGGTGAACAGGAAGTTTAGCCCGTTCGCAAACCGCTTTTCGACTTTGGTCTGGAGCGAATGATAAGCGCTCATACCGGCAGTAGCTGCGTAACTCGCGCCGAATCCAAAATCCGGAAATGGCACGAGAGTACTTTCGGGAGTGTTCTCGGCTGCGATGGTCGTGGGTTCGTTAGAGCCCGGGAACGATTCCAAATGCCGGGCCAGCGAGGTCACGTACCCAGCTTGTAGGGAGAGCGAAGGCGTAAGCTGGTATTGAAGAGTCAAATTGCCGCCCATGGAATAGGGGGTTTGATAATTAAACTGAATCCCGCGCAAGGCCAAACCGCTGGCGTTGACATCGAGTGGGGTCAGAGAGTTGCAGGAAAACCCAGCCTCAAAAATAGCAGTCCCACCAACAGGGGCAGTCGCCGCGCAATTCGCAAAAGGAGTGTTCACGCTGATGGGAGTTACGTCATTTGGCGAACCATAAGTGAAATTGAACTGGAAGGGATAGTTTTCACCAAGGTTTGGTGAAAACCCGCGGTTCTCAAAGCCGTTGTAGAAGATGCCAAACCCGCCGCGAACAACGAGCTTCGAGTTGACCTGATAGGCGAAACCCACACGAGGGGCAAAATTGCTCTTCTGCGAGTTTCCGAGTCCTTTGCCTTGCGCATCCGTACTTTCGCACAGGATGTTGTCCTGGGCCAACAAAGTAGTGAAGCTCGCCGAGAGGTCGACGCCTGGACTGCATGAGGTAGAAGCAGGAAGCAAGTAGGCTGCCCCTCCAAACGGACCGCCTGCTGGGATGAAGTTTGCCTGGTTGCCATGGTGTTCGAAGACCAAGCCGAAGAAGTCGTAACGAACGCCGAGGTTCACGGTCAGTTTGCGGCCAACCTTCCAGTCATCATTGAAATAGCCGCCGTAGTAGTTTTTGCCGTTGTCCGTAAGAGAGATGTTGGACAAGTCTATATTGCTCGCGCCGCCCACAAAATCGGGCCCACCCACGGTCGAGGCAGTCGGGATCAACAGGAAGTCCGCGCGGCCGGTGTTGCCACTGTCGACGCTAGGAATTGAGGTGTAATCGCCGTTGTAGTCATATTCTCCGCGGGACCAGGGCGGCTGCAGCGTCGAGAACTTGACGTGTTGCCACTCAAAGCCCATTTTGAACGTATGCTTGCCGTAAATCTTTGTGACGCTGTCGGTCAGCTGGAACGTGGATGTGACCTCGTCGGAAGGCAGGAAGGCGTTACTGCCCAATGTGGCAAGCCCATTGATTCCGAAGGCGGGAAGCCCGCCGTTCAAGGCCTGCTGGGGGACGCCAAGGATGCCAAACTCTCCAGGAATGTTCGACAGATCGTTGGCTTCGGGCGAAACGCGTGTCGTGTGAAGGTAATTAAGCCCGGCGCGAACCTCGTTGATCAGGGTCGGTGAAAACGTGTGCGTATAGCCTAGCGCGCTCTGTTCAGCGATGGCGGTCTGGGTGCCCTGTTGGAAGCCCCCGCCGTCCGCGACCCCTCCGAAAATGCCGGGAATGAACTGCGGGTCGTCCACCAGGCTGAACCGATAGAACAATTGGTTCTGCTCGTTGAAGTTGATGTCCATCCGGGTATCGAAGGAGTTGGCGTGTTCAAAGAGCTTGGGAGAATTGGCGAAGTTGGAAAAAAGCGACCCAGCTGCACTCGTTGTGGGCAGGGGATACAGATTCAATAACGCTATAGCGTTTTGATCCAACCGGTTGGCATTGATCATGTTTAGCGTAGGGCAGTTGGCAATCGTAACGGCCAATGTATTGGCAGCACAGCCGGTCGCGAACGGACTGCGAACAAATCCGGTGTTGGTTGCGAAAAGGCCTGTGACCGGATCCACTTGCCCAGCGGTGACGGCCCGAGTAGTCGCCGGATCGAAAACCGTACCGCTGGAATAGGTTTGTAGGTCGACAGCGGGGCACGGCGAAACATTGACGGAGCAGAGTCCCTGCGTCTCTGTTCCTGTTTGAGCGAGGATGAGATCCTGGAAGTTCGTATAGCCACTGTTGCGCTCCGCCACGCTCGGAACCGAGCCGCTCAGAATGGTTCCTTGAACCCGGCGCAAGCCCTGATAATCGCCAAAGATGAAAACTTTGTTTTTGCCGTTAAATAGTTTCGGGATGTAGACCGGCCCGCCGGCGGTGAAGCCGAACTGATTCTGCCGTAGTTCGCCTTTTGGAACCTGATGCTGGTTTTCAAAAAAGTCCGCGGCATCGAGCTTATCGTTGCGGAAGAATTCCCAGACGTCGCCATGGAACTCGTTGGTGCCGGACTTGATGGTGGCGTTGAGAACTGCGGCGCCGGAACGGCCGAACTCTGCGCTGAAGTCTGAGGTCTGTACTTTAAATTCTTCGACCGCGTCGACCGGAGGAAGCACGACATAGTTGGTGCCGTTGAGGAAGTCCACGGTGTCAGAGTTGTTGTCGATGCCGTCCAGGAGGTAATTGTTCTGCGCCGGACGAAGTCCATTGGCAGAGAAAGCGCCGCTGGCCGCATTGCCACGTGTGTCGGCCTGAGGAGTGTTGACGCCGGCAGCCAGCTGCGCAAGGAAGGTAAAATTGCGTCCATTCAGGGGGAGATCATTCACGCTTCGCGAGTCGACGACCTGGCCGACCGAAGCGTCTTGCGACTGCAGCACGGGAGCGGCAGCCGTGACCTCGACGGTTGTCGTGACATTGCCGGGCTTAAGGGTGAAATCCGCAACGACGTTCTCACCGACGTTGACCGAGACATGCGGCCTCGTGACCGTTTCAAAGCCTTGAAAGGTGACGGTGAGCTTATAGCTCCCGACTCTCACGGGCGTGAATTTGTAGATGCCGTCGTTCCCCGTGGTGGTGGAGGTAGTGGCGCTCGTGCCTTCGTTGATCAACGTGACGGTGGCACCGTGGATGGCCGAACCCGAAGCGTCGGTAATGGTCCCCAGGATGGCGCCGGCATCGACTTGAGCGCGTAGCGGCGCTACGCACAAGAGCGTGAGCAGAAATGCGGCGGTCATCCCCAAGAATGCTCGCCCGATGAACCTTGAACTTACCATTCGCTTCATGAACTTCCTCCTCGGCACCCGCACGGTGCCGTTTTTCGCGCAGTCAAAAGCGGCGTAGGCCGTCGCTCCACAACGCCTCTCGGACCACGGCGTTGCTCATGCTTACGGCAGGCCGCTGGATTCGCCGATCAGATCGAATCCATGGGGCTTCAAAGCCCTCCGCCTCGCGCCACGAACGTCAGTTAATTGGACAAACCCAAAGCCCCGGAATGAACGAAAAGCGCACAACCCCAATTAAGCGACCCCAAAGCACTCGAGCACTTAACCGCTTAACCCAGCTAATATCACCATATTTTGCGTAGTGTCAAGCACTTTTTTTGCTTTATACTCTCAGCAGCTTGCGGAGTTTCGCATCGGCGAGCTTCTGGTGTAGCTTCGGAGTCGGTCGAGGAAAGCGAAATGCTGGCATTATGGGTCTAACCATTCGAGACGTCGCCAAAGCTGCTGGTGTGTCCACAGCCACTGTTTCCAACGTCTTGAACAAGACCGGAAAAGTGGGCCCGCGGACGAACCGCCTGGTGCTCTTGACGGTGAAACGACTCGGCTATTTCCCGAACGCGCACGCGCGCCACCTGGCTTCGCGCGACAGCCGCACGCTCGGAATTATCGTGTCGGACATCGTGAACCCCTTCTTCCCCGAGGTCATCAAGAGTTTTGAAACGCGCGCGCGTCAGCTTGGCTACGATGCCATTCTTAGCGACACGAATTACGATCCGCGGAGAACGCGTGAAGCTGCGGAACGCATGATGGAGCACAATGTGCGCGGCGTGGCGATCATGACCTCCGAGATCAGCTCGCAACTCATCCAGGAACTGGAACGAAGAAGAATCGCCGTCACGTTCCTGGACCTCGCACCTGTTCGCGGCTATGTCAGCAAGCTGCGCATCGACTACTTCTCGGGGATCAAGCAAATTGTGGAATACCTCCATAAATGCGGGCATCGGCGCATTGCCTTCATCGCCGGGCGCCCCAAGCTGAAGTCCAACATCGCCCGTATGGAAGCCTACGAGAGTTGCATGCGGGATTTGGGGATGGAACCTGGGCCGGTCGTGCACGGCGACTTGCGCTACGAGGGCGGCCTGGCGGCCGGCTTGCACATCGCAAAACTTTCGCCAAGACCGACCGCGGTGATGGCCGTGAATGATCTTACGGCAGTGGGAGTCATCAAGGGGCTGCTGAAAGGAGGCTGCCGCGTGCCGGAAGACATTTCGGTTACGGGATTTGATAACACGCGCCTGGCCGAATACAGCAACCCCTCGCTCACAACCGTCGATATCCACCGCGATATGCTGGGGCAGATGGCGGCCGACGCCCTGCATGAGCTCTCTTGCTCCGCCCATCCTCAAGGCCGGGAATACCACATTCCGGCGGAACTGATTTTGCGAGATTCCTCCGGGCCCGCTCCCGCCGAAAAGTCCTGATCGCAGTCCCGGTATTTTGCTATCCCCACCCTGCAGTGTCCCACATGCATCCGCTCGAGCTTTGATGACGCCGCGTTGGCCTCAGGTTGGTCTTTCGAACGGCTTCTCCTCGATGCTAGCATTCGAAGGGCGAGTGAAGGCAGCCGGGAATCTTACGAATGGCCCGTCAAAAAGACGAAGACCACACTTTCTCACGGCGCACGTTTCTGCGGAGGATCGGGTGGACGCCGATGCTTTTCCTCCCGGCGCCGCTTTATTCCCGCTCCTTCCGGCCGCTACTTGCGGAAACTCCGGGCACGGGGAAACTTCCTTTCGATCTGGCGGATTTTCGGGTAACGCCGCATTATCCGGCGAAGTCTCCTCTCGATGACGTTCTTCAGAAAGTGGTTCCGGGCACGGATGAATACGTCACGGAGAAATACGCATTTGAGATCATGCGGATTCTCGATGGATGGAGCCGGGCTCTGAAGGCGGCGCCCCCCGCCCTCGATGTCCTCTCGAAAGCCTTGGAGAGTTCGCTCGAAGCATGTTCGCTCGTTCCCGTACAGCAAGCCGCCGTCGAGACTCGAAAGGGGCTTGAGGTCTTTCGAAGAAAGTTTTCCACCAGCGTCGAACTGGGACGCGAGCGTTTTCTTCAGGAGATGAAGACCTATTTGGCCCCGATGACGCGCGTCGAGACGGCGGAGTTCGAGATTACCGGGATCGCGGAAATCGCGGGTTCTCCGGCCTTGTTGCGCGTCGAGATTCGCTATGACTTTGTCGGCACGGGACGAGAGGCGAGGCGCGAGCAACGCGTTGGGCGTTGGCTGACGCAGTGGTCAGAGAATGCCACAAAGGAATGGCGGGTGCTTCGATGGGAAGCGGCGGAGGAAACTCTCAGCCGGGCGCGCTCGCCGATATTCGTTGACGTTACGTCAGAAGCGCTTGGGCAAACGGAATCGTACCAGAAGCAAATGCTTCACGGAGCCGACTATTGGCGCACCGTTTTGGACGGAGCTTCTGGCATCGACGTTTACGGCAACAACGGCCTGGCCGTGGGCGATTTCAACAAGGATGGGCTGGATGATTTCTACGTCTGCCAGCCTCCCGGACTTCCGAACAGGCTCTATCAGAATCGCGGCGATGGAACGTTCGAAGATGTGACGGAAAAGGCCGGAGTCGGCGTGCTGGATGGCACAGCGAGCGCATTGTTCGCGGACTTTGAGAACAAAGGGTTCGAGGATCTTCTGGTCGTGGGCGGCGGCGGACCGCTTCTTTTTGTGAACCAGGGGAATGGAAAGTTTCGGCTGAAGCGCGACGCCTTTCAGTTTGCGCGGCCTCCTGAAGGAACTTTCACGCACGCCGCCGTAGCCGACTATGACCGCGACGGACGTCTCGATATTTATTTTTGTTTGTACAGCTACTACCTGGGCCTCGACCAATACCACTACCCCGCTCCCTATTTTGATGCGCGCAATGGGCCTCCCAATTTTCTGCTTCACAACGAGGGCAACGGGACTTTTCAGGATCGCACCGAGGCGGCGGGATTGAACATGGACAACAACCGCTACAGTTTCGCCTGCGCCTGGGGTGATTTCCATTCCGGCGGTGCGCCAGATCTGTATGTGGCCAATGATTTCGGGCGAAACAATCTTTACCGCAACAATGGCGACGGGAAATTCACGGTGGTCTCCGCGGAAGCTGGCGTCGAGGATGTCGGCGCAGGGATGAGCGCAAGCTGGTTTGACTTCGATAACGACGGCAACCAGGATGTGTATGTCTCGAATATGTGGTCCGCGGCCGGCATGCGCGTTTCTGAACAAAAAGCGTTTCATGAAAAAGATCCGGAGACTATCCGCGCGTTTTATCGCCAGCACGCGCGCGGCAATTCGCTGTACCGAAACCTTGGGAATGGAAAGTTTCAGAACGTGAGCCACGCGGCGGGAGTTGATGTGGGGCGATGGGCGTGGTCTTCGGACGCCTGGGACTTCGATCACGACGGCTACCCAGATCTGTACATCGCCAATGGCTATATATCGGGGCCGGTGAGTGCAGGGTCAAAGACTGCGGGGCGCGACGCAGATGACGTAGCGAGCTTTTTCTGGCGGCAAGTTGTGGCGAATTCGCCCCAGAATCAGGCGTCTTCGCCAAAGTATGAGCTGGGCTGGAATGCTATCAACGAGCTGATCCGGTCGGACGCCTCTTGGAACGGCTTCGAGCGAAACATCTTTTACGCGAATAACCACGATGGGACCTTTTCCGATATATCGGGCACTTCTGGCTTGGATTTTCCCGACGATAGCCGTTCGTTCGTACTCGCCGACCTGGACCACGATGGTCGCCTGGAAGTGATTCTCAAAAACCGGAACGCGCCGCAACTGCGGGTTTTGCGCAACGCGATGAAGGAGATTGGCAACTCGATTGCGTTTCGCTTGCGCGGAACAAAAAGCAATCGCGATGCAATCGGCGCGGCAGTGACGGTGGAAGCCGATGGACACCGGCAGACGAAATATCTCCAGGCCGGCTCCGGATTTCTGTCCCAGCACACCAAGGAGCTTTTCTTTGGAGTGGGAAAAACGGAAGGGACTGTCCGCGCCACCATTCGCTGGCCTAATGGGGCGACTCAGGTCTTCGAGCAGGTGCCGGTGAACCAGCGAATCGAAATGGAAGAAGGCTCCGAGGTTTTTGCGGCGAAGCCGTTTGTGGCTGCGCCGGCTCGATACACTGGGACCGGCGAAACTCAGAAGGCGGAGGCGTTGCCAACGTCCGTCGAGACCTGGCTCATCGAGCCGTTGAGCGCGCCCGGGTTTTCCTTGCCCGACGTCCCAGGCAATCTGCGCACTCTTTCCTCGTTCCGCGGCGGCTTCGTGCTGCTCCACTTCTGGACGTCGGCTTCAGAGGCTTGTCGCGAGCAGCTGCGCGTTCTCCACAAGCAACACTCCACTTTCGCCGCGAGCGGACTTCAGATTTTGGGCGTTAACGTGGATGATCCCGGCGATGTTCAAGCCGTACGGTCCTTCGCCCTCAAGGAAGGGCTCGCCTTCCCGAACCTGCTTGCTACCCAGGACGTGGCTGGCATCTACAATATCGTTTATCGCTACTTGTTTGACCGCCGCAGAGATCTGGCTCTCCCCGCTTCTTTTCTCGTCAACGCGGACGGAATGATCGTCAAGATCTACCAGGGAGCGGTGAATCCTCAGCGGCTCCGGGAAGATTTGAAATTGGTGCCAGGAACCACAAATGCCCGTATGAAAAGAGCGCTTCCCTTTGAAGGAACGCTCTATCAAGACGAATTTCAGCGCAACGACTTCACGTATGGAGTGGCGATGTTTCAGCGCGGCTATCTGGACGAGGCCGCCGCGTCTTTCGAGCAAGTGATTCGAGCCAAGCCGGAGGAACCGGAGGCTTATTACAATCTAGGAACGCTCTACCTCCGGAAAAATGCTTTGCCGGATGCACGGAGGTATCTCGAGCAGACGGTGAAACTGCGGCCTGACTATCCGGAGGCGTGGAATAACCTCGGAATGATCGCCGGACAGGAAGGTAAGGCGGATGAGGCTATTCGCAACTTCCAGCAGTCCCTCACGCTGAGGCCAAACTATGTCACGGCGATGCTGAACCTCGGAAACCTTTACCGGCGGCAGGGAACGGTCGAGGAAGCGGAAAAGCTTTTGAACCGCGCGCTCGAGATGGAACCGGACAATCCGGAGACAAATTACAGTCTAGGAATGCTCTATGCGCGGCAAGATCAGCTTCCGCGCGCCTCAAGCTATTTGGAAAAAGCAGTGAGCTTGCGGCCCGATTATCCTGACGCGCTCAATAACCTGGGCGTCCTCTTCGTCCGCCAGGAGAACTATCCCGAAGCCAAAGAGAAATTCGAGGCTTGCATCCGCGTGGCTCCAAACTATGACCAGGCCTATCTCAACCTGGCGCGCCTTTACGTCCTGTTGAACGATAAAGCGAAGGCCAGAGAGGTGTTGCTCGCGTTGTTGCACCGGCAACCGCAGCACAAATTGGCTCAGCAGGCGCTGGAGATGCTAAATTGAGATTTCGCCAGCTGCGCTCGGACGCACTCGGGGGAAAGTCGAGAAATGCCTAGCGGCGCTTCATTTCGGAGTGCCTCCAGATGCGCCTGGAACCGTCCGCGCCTCTGCCAATTCTTTGCGCTGCTGGTGATTCTTACTCCTGCCAGAGGATTTCGGCAGAAAACCGTCCCCCAAAGCGGCGAGGTCCGACAACCGCCGGGACTTTCGCCGCTTCTTCAGCAGGCCGAAGAACTTCTCGGGCAAGGCTCCGTCGAAGAAGCCAAAAAGAAAATCGAGGAGGAACTCCAGCAGAGTCCTTCGAGCGTTGACGGCTATACCCTCCTCGGAATTGTCTACACCGGCGAAAAGGACTACGTAAACGCCCTGAAATCCCTGGAAAAGGCGCTAAGCCTGGATCCCGCTTCCACGAGGGCGCTTAACAACCTCGGGAACCTTTACGTCGCCGAGAAAAAACTTGATCTCGCGGAGAAAGAGTTCAGGAAAGTTTTGCGCATCGAGCCAGGCAATCGCGATGGAAACTACAATCTGGGCCTGGTTCTGATGGCTGCGGGTTCACCTGTGGAGGCAATTTCTTACCTCCAGCGAGTCCGACCTCCGGACAATGCAACACGCTCGAACCTAATCCGCGCTTACCTGCGCGCGGGAAGAACCGCGGAAGCTTTGAAAATGGCGACGGAGCTTTCCGCCGGAAATAAGGACGACGTGCAGTTGCATTTCACGCTGGGATTGTTGCTGGCTTCGGAAAAGCAGTACCGCGCGGCCCAGCTTGAACTGGAAAGAGCCGACGCACTGCAACCCGAAACGCTGGAGGTTCTTTATAACCTTGGACAGGTTTACCTTCGCGCGGGCGACTATGCGAAAGCCGAGCTGGTACTGGATCGGGCGCTAAAACTGAAATCCGACTCACCCCAAACGCTCTACATCCTGGCGCAGGTCTATCAGCAGCAGAGCCGGTCGGTGGATGCGCTGGACTTGCTGGTGCGCGCCCACAAGCTGGCTCCAGAAAATACCGACATCATCCTGCTTCTGGCACGGGTGAGCATGAGCCAGAATTATTACGAAGACGCGATCCCTCTCCTCGAATCGGGCCTGAAAATCGATCCGCAACGCGCCGATCTCCACGCCGCCTTGGGAGAAAGCTATTTCAAATCGGAGAAAACAGAAAAGGCCATTGCAGAATTTCAAAAGCTGATCGATCTCGCCCCTACGGCGCAATCCTACGCTTTCATGGGAATTTCCTACCGCCGTCTGGGGAGATTCGATAAAGCCCGCGGGTACTTTGAGACTGGACTCGAGCGGGATCCCCACAACGCTTCCTGCTTGTTCAATCTTGGCTACATCGAGGAGCGGCAGGGCCATCCGGCTCGAGCCGAAGAATTTTTTCAACAGGCGCTCCGCTACAATCCCGACTTTCCGGAAGCCCTGCTGGAACTGGCCGATCTCCGCGTGGCGAGCAAGAGATTCGAGGACGCCCAGGTCCTGCTGAGGAAGTACGTCAAGGTCAGCCGCGAGCCTGCTTCGGGATACTACAAGCTCGCCATGGTGGAGAAGGGCCTTCATCAAGCCGAGGCCTCAGAGCGGGATTTGAAAGTATTTCAGACGCTCTCGAAGGACTCGGCATCGGGTCCGCAGCCTTATCAGCACATCTTTGACTACGTCGATGAACGCTCCGGCCTTTCTCGCGAGGCCCGGACACAACAGGACCTGGCCGATCTGACCGAGCAGCTCCAGAAAAACCCAGACCACCCGGAAGGACTCTACCTGCTGGCGCAGACTTATCTGAAACTCGGGAAACTCGAGGAAGCCCGCGCAACCATCGGCCAGCTTGATCAAATCAGCGCCGGCGACTACCAGACGCAGACCGGTGTGGGCGTGCTGCTGGCGCGTTATCGTTTGTATGAGGAAGCCATCCAACATTTCCAGAAGGCATTGAGGGCGAACCCTGACCTGGATGACGTAAAATTCGATGTCGCCGATGCGTATTTCCGAAAAGGCGATTATGCCGGGGCGCTCCTGGCCGCCAGCCAAGTCTCGGCAGCAGGCCAGCAGGACGATGCGTTTCTTTCTTTGCTCGGAGACATCTACGCGCATCTTGCCGATGGCGCCCGCGCCACACAGATTTTTCTGAACGCAATCAACCGGAATCCCGATAACGATCAGTATTATCTATCGCTCGCTCTCGTCGAGCTGCGCGGGAATGATGCCGCTGGAGCGCGCGAGACGCTGCAGAAAGGCTTGGCGCGGATCCCCGGCTCCGGAAAAATATTTTGGGGATTGGGACTTGTTTCCGTCCTCGATGGAAAGACTCCACAAGCCGAAGAGGATTTCAAGCGCGCCGTGGACCTGCTGCCGGAATGGCCCGGCAGTTATTCGACGCTGGGCTTTTTTTATTTTCAAACCGGTGAAATCGGCAAGGCTCGGGAGGTGTTGAACCGCTTCAAGGGAAGCAATGCTGTCGGCGGCCTGGACATAAATCGTATTGAGGAAGCTTTGTCCCGGGCGCCGGACGTGCCTTCCACGATTCACGAACCCATGCCGATGGCTGCCAGAGCGCAGCTGGTTCAGCTGGCGCTTTCACTCGCCGACCGGACGCTCTGAAACGCGCAGCGGAAGCTCGCGGTTGAACGCGCCATGGGGCGAGGCTAGAATGCGTGAAGCGCTGCAATATTTGCGGGCGATCCCGGAATTTTTTCCGGCTTCGGCAGACGCACCTAAACGGAATCTTTCCCAATTACTTGGCCGAGCGGCCAGGCGGACAAACTGACGGATCTACGCGTTGACCGGTTCATCGCCGTGAAAGAAGGTAAGGGCATTGTACTGCGGGCATTTCCTAAGACTCCGCCAAAGGCGGCAAGCCGATGAAGACATGGAGTTTCCCTGACGTGGCAGAATTCCCAACCGCGGCACAAATGGATTGCTCCCAGCTCGACTCCCGGCCGGGCCAATCTTCGGAATGGAAAAGCCTCCGATCATGAATCCCTTCCGGCGCCGTTTCCTCGGTTCTTCTTCGGTTCTTCTGGGCAGCGCGCTGCTCGAGGCGCTCACGAGCCCGCTGTGGAAATGGAAGCGTTCCCTGCTCCTCGAAGCGGACGCAACCACGAATCCTCAAACGCCAAAACCGAGCGTTCCCACTTCGCCGGCAACCTCACCTGTTATCTTCGCCGACGTGGCCAGGGAAGCGGGCCTGAATTCCCCGAATGTCTGGGGCAGCGTCGACCGCAAACAATACATCATTGAAGCCAAAGGCAGCGGTCTGGCCTTTTTCGATTACGACAATGACGGCTGGCTGGATATTTATCTGACGAACGGGACGCGCTTCAACACCAACTGGCCACCGGGCAAGGCTCCCACTTCGCATTTGTACAGGAATAACCGCGATGGGACTTTCACCGATGTCACGGAAAAATCCGGGCTCGCGCGCACGGCCTGGCAGACAGGGGTTTGCATCGGCGATTACGACAACGACGGTTGGGACGATCTCTTCTGCTGCTTCTGGGGACACAACATCCTGTTTCACAACAATGGCGACGGAACGTTTACGGACGTCACCCGGAAAGCCGGCGTTTACGATGAACAGATTCGCTGGGGTTCCGGCTGCACCTGGCTCGACTACGACCGCGACGGTCACCTTGATCTTTTCGTCTGCCACTACATAAAGCTCGACCCCGAAAAAACGCCTTCGCCGACGGAGCCCCCCGTTTGCCAGTGGAAAGGCATTCCCACGATGTGCGGCCCGCGCGGCCTTCCGGGAGACACGAACCTCCTTTATCACAACAACGGCGACGGAACTTTCTCGGACGTATCCGAGAAGTCGGGCATCTTGAAGCCCGGCCCGCGATATTCCATCACGCCCGTTTCCTACGATTTCGATAACGACGGCTGGCCGGATATCTATGTCGCCGTTGATTCGCAGCCCAGCATTCTTTTCCACAACAATCACGACGGCACGTTCACGGACGTCGCGGTGATCGCCGGTTGCGCCTATAGCGAGAACGGCCACGAGCAAGCCGGAATGGGGGTGGCCGTTGCCGATTACGACTGCGACGGCTGGCTCGACATTTTCAAAACTAATTTCGCCGACGACACTTCCAACCTCTACCACAACAATGGAGATGGCACCTTCAGCGATGTCACCTTTGCGTCCGGTCTCGGCGTCAACAACCAGTACGTTGCCTGGGGCTGCGGCTTCGTCGATTACGACAACGATGGCTGGCCGGATTTAATCCAGGTCAATGGCCACGTTTACCCGGAGATCGAAGGTCATGACACTGGCCAGACGTTCAAGAACCCGCGTCTCGTTTACAAAAACCTCGGCGACGGCCGATTCCGGGACGTTTCCGCTCAAATGGGGCCCGGCATCAGTGAGCGCTTCTCGAGCCGCGGCGCTGCGTTCGGCGACTACGACAACGATGGCAACATCGACGCCCTGATCTTGAATATGAACGATCTGCCGTCGCTCCTGCGCAACGACGGCGGCAACAAACAGAATTGGATCAAAATAAAATTGGTCGGGACCGCATGCAATCGCACCGCCATTGGCGCCCGCGTCCGCGTGGTGACCGCCAAGCATGCCCAGATGGACGAAGTCCACAGCGGCACGAGCGTGATGTCGCAAAGCGACCTGCGCCTGCATTTCGGTATCGGAAAAGCCCAAAAAGTGGATCTCATCGAAGTGAAGTGGCCTACCACACAGAAACTGGAACGATTCACGGATGTGGGTGCCAATCAGATTCTCACCATCCGCGAAGGCAGCGGCATCGTCGCGGCCGTCAAGCCCAAAACCAAGTAGCCCGAACTAGCAGTTTGTTCCGCTTTCTTTACTGCGGCGGAGTCGCCTCCGGGTGATCTTTTAGAATGATCAAAAACTGCCGAAGTTCCCGCCGCTGCCGCTCGTTTTCTGCGGCCTCTGTCTTCTGGATCTGCTGGTAAGCCTGAAATTCCTGCTGCGCCTGTTCTTCCTGGCCCATTCGCTCGAGGGCGAGACCAAGCTGGCGATGTGCTTCCCCCAGCCGCGGGTTCCCGTCAATCGCTTTCCTGTAATCGCCGATGGCTTGCTCGAAATTGCCTTCGGCGAAATGCAAGACTCCCAGCTGAAGATAAGCTTCGTCGAGCTGGGGATCGATGACCGCGGACTTTTCAAGGAGGGCTTCGATCTGTTTCAGACCCTCGCGATTTTCAGATCCCTTCTCGCGCTTCCAAAGGCTTACCGCGTAATAGAAATTGGCCAGTGCGTTTCCGGGCTGCTGCTCCAGAAACCGCGCCAGCTTCTGCTCGCTGCAAGGCAACGGCGCGGGCGTAGTCTTCTCAATTTTGCCAAGAAAGAGATACGGGGCGGGGTCTGCCGGTTCCAGATCAGAAGCCTCGCACAGGCGCCTCGCCGCGTCTTCGGGGGAACCGCTCGAGTAGAGGGCCGCTCCAAGCCCAGTCAGCATTCTTGCCGACTTTGGATGCGTGCTCGACCCACGCGCAAAAATTTCTGCCGCCGGCCCCGCTGCCTTGTGAAGGAGCAACTCCGTTCCCCATTCGAAATAGTTCTGCTCGCTGGGATCCAGGCGAGCCGCCAGTTCGTACTCGCGCACCGCTTGCAGAGGCTCATTCAATCGCTCGTCAAGTTCGCCCAACAGACGATGGCCTTCAGCGTCATCTGCACTGGCCAGTGCTTTTCGGACTTGCTCGCGAGCTCCCGCGAAGTCGCCTTTGTCCCGGTAAGCCAGTGCTGCTTCGTACCGCTCTTCTGAGGCGTTCCGGCGTGCCTTCTCCGGCTCGCCCGATTTCAGCGTCAGCGTTTCCCTGGCGAGCGATTCGCTGGTTCCTGAACTGGCCGCGGAACCGTGCAAGCCCAGATTGCTCCAGTCGGTGACACCCGCAACGGTGAAATTCGGCTCGTCCTTGAATTCCATCGCGCCAGGCGAGGGCTTGGCGGCCGGCTGCGACGCGGAAGATTCAGGCTTTAACGATCCTGCCGGGCTGAGCACCAGATCGACGCGCTTTTTGTCTCCCGGTGACAAAAACAAAGCGTCAACGACCGTATCTGCGCAACCTGGTTTTTGCGCCCGCACGGTGAACGTGCCGCGGTGATCCGCGGAGAGGACGAACGTGCCGGTTGCACTCGTTTTCGTCTCTAGAATCCTTGGGTTGCCCTTCTCTTCAAGCACGACGGTGGCACCCGCCAGGGGGTTGCCGTCCGTGCCTCTGACTGTTCCTTCGATAGTGACGGCTTCCGTCTGCTGAGGCGAATGCTGATCCCGGGAAGCCAATGCGCTCGAACAGCTCATCAGCGCGGCAACTACGCCACCGAGGACGACTCCCCCTCGATTCCGGGATCTTCCGGAAAAGCGCCGCGCTCCATTCCGCAATTCGATCGGCAAGACCAATGTTTTTTCACTGCGCAGGAGAGTCGCGCTTGTTTTCCCTGCTTTCGGCCATTCTATCCCCTGCAATAATCCCCCGCAATGAACCCCCAAGGACAAGCGCTTGCGGCAACCCGCGACCTCATGTACCCTCCCAGCTTTGTGAAGCCCATTCGAAGGATGTGGCCACGTGATGTTTATGGACAGGAAAAAATTGCAAGTTCCACATTCCAGGCTCACTCGTGTTTGGATTAGATAAAAGTTGATGATGAGACGTCCGACTATCCTTGAGCGGTTTCGTGCGCGATTTGGCGGGGACCCGCGCGTCTATCGTGCCCCGGGACGCGTCAACCTGATCGGAGAGCACACCGATTACAACGACGGATTCGCGATGCCTGCGGCCATCGAGTTTTATTGCTGGGTCGCCGTCAGCACCAGGGAGGATCGCAAACTCAGCATTTACTCCGAGGAGTTTTCGGCCGCGGCCGACGCGGATTTGGATTCTGCCTCGCATCAGCCGTCCAAAACGTGGAGCGACTATCCCGTCGGCGTGGCGCTTCAACTGGAGCAGGCCGGATTCCGGCTTCGCGGAGCGAATCTGCTCATTGAAAGCGAAGTCCCCATGGGCGCGGGGCTCAGCTCCTCGGCCGCGATTGAAGTAGCGACGGCTCTGGCTCTTGCCGATCAGTCGGGCTGGTCTCCGGACCGCGTGCGATTGGCGCAGCTCTGCCAAAAAGCAGAAAACGAATTCGTAGGTGCGCGTGTCGGGATCATGGACCAATTCGTTTCGCTGCACGGACAAGAAGATCACGCGCTGATGCTCGATTGCCGCGCGCTAACCTTCGAATCGCTCTTGATTCCAGATTCCGTCAAGCTGGTGATCAGCAATACCATGGTCAAGCACGAGCTGGCCTCGAGTGAATACAATCGCCGGCGCGCAGATTGCGAAGAGGCCGTCCGCCGGCTGGCGGAAGTCCTGCCGGGGATTCGCGCTCTGAGGGACGTGAGCCTCGAACAGCTGGAACGGCATCAGGATGTGCTCTCCGAGGTCATCTACAAGCGCGCGCTGCACATTGTCACAGAGAACGCACGGGTGCTCGACAGCGCGGAAGCACTCCGCTCCGGCGATATCGCGCGATTTGGAATGCGCATGGCCGAATCTCATCGCAGCCTCCGCGATTTGTACGAAGTCAGCTGCCGCGAACTGGATTTGATGGTGGACCTGGCTTACCAGCAGAGAGGCGTTTTCGGCGCGCGCATGACGGGCGGCGGCTTCGGCGGCGCTACTATCAATCTTGTGGATGCGCGTTACGCCGGAGAATTTAAGGAAAAAATGGCCAAGGCCTATCAAAAAGAGACTGGCCTCGTGCCCCAAATCTACATTTGCAAACCGGCGGAGGGCGCGAGCCCGGTCTCTTCTTCTGATCTTTGACGCCATGCGCTCGGGCGCTCGCGCCGCTTGCGCGCACGTCCCGCAGACCGCTACACGACTTCTGGAGCGCTGGGGACGATTTCAAAACTCAACTGCTGGGCGCCCAAGACGGGATGTTTTGCTGTGAGCCGCACCGTTCCCGCCTGTTCTTTGGCGCGAATCCAGATAGCGCCGGTTCCTCCAATTAACGCAAATGGATTGTCACCAATGATTTCCCCAGGCCCTTCGAGCTCCAGCTTGATGGCATCGTTCGCAAACGGGCGAATGGCGCCAAATTCGTCGGTGACGCGCAAGACGACCCGCGTGGTATCGGCTCCGTCGGCGCTCAGACTCTTATCGTCGGGCAGGAGCGCAAATTTCTGGTCGACGCCCTTTCCAGAAAGCGTCTTGACAATTGCCTGCTTACCATCGATATAGCCTTCGATCCGCAGATCTCCCCAGTTAAAGACGGCCTTACTCAAATCAGCGACAAACGGCGCATAGCGAAGGTGGGCAAATTCGGTTTTATTTGGATCAGCTTCCGCCACGAGTCTCTCGGCAATATAAAATTTCAAATGATCGCAGTTGGAACACACAACTGCTTTGGTGAATCCGATCGATTCGTCGCCGCGCGCCCAGTGGAAGGCCGGCTCGAGTACGACTTCCTCGGTGGGGTCGCACTGCGATTTGTAAAAGCCGGCAGCGGGCTTCGGCTCACGAAACATGTCGGTCACTCCGTGATAGCAGATGCGGTCGCCGCTGCCAAAGTCGCCGTGCGTGTTGTAGTCAAAGGCGCACCATCCGATACCTCCGGCGTACTGCGGATCGGAAGCGAGCTGGTCGTGAATACGCGCATGACGCATCGCGTGCTCTGTCAGACGTTCGACTTGATCGACGGTTTTCGTAGGATAGGTGTGACCCACGAATTCCGTGTTGAGATAGCGCGGATGGTTGGGCTTCTGCAAAGGAAATCCGAAATCGTTCATGGTAAAAACATCTTCCAGAAATTCGGAAGACTGGAAATATCGAATGCCTCCCGTCTGCCGAGTCGCGTCGAGACGATGGGCCATAGCATTGGTACGCGTGTAGAAGTCGTGATCGTCTTTCGATTCGTTGATGCGCACTCCCCACAAAATAATGCTGGGATGATTCCAGTCCCGGCGAATCATGCGGGAGACGTTATCGATGGAGATCAGCTTCCACGGCTCGTCGCCGATGTGCTGCCATCCGGGGATTTCCTCGAGCACGAGCAGCCCCATCTCGTCGCAAGCATCGAGGAAATGCCGCGATTGCAGATAGTGGGATGTGCGCACGATATTGCACTTCAGATTTTTGCGCAGGATGCGTGCGTCGCTGCGCTGGACGCGGCCGGGCATGGCCTGGCCAACAAACGGAAACGTTTGATGGCGGTCCAGGCCGCGCAACTTGATGACCTTGCCGTTCAGCTCGAAGCCGTGGTCCGTGAACTGCGCCTCGCGAAAACCGACCGTGCGGCGGTCTTGGTCCACTAGCTCGGCCCCCTTCAGCAAACGGACGTGAACGGAATAAAGATTCGGATGCTCAAGATCCCAAAGCTTGATTCCGCTGAGATTATCGAGGTGAACGGTGTGCGTCACCGGCTCCGCTGCGGCCTCCGACGGTGGAACACGTTGCGTCGCCTTGGCTACCACGCGATCGCCCTCGCGAAGTTCCACTTCCAGTGCCAGGGCCTCTCGCGACGCTTCGGTATGCTCGAGGAAGCAGTCCACATCGAGACCGGGATGCTCGCTGAGCACCGCTTTGGGCTTCGCAAAAATATTCTCGATAAATGTTGCCGGAACGATGCGCAGCCAGACTTCTCGGTAGATTCCTCCGAAAGTCAGATAGTCGATTTGATAGCCAAAGGGCGGGATGTCCGCCCGCTCCGTCGAGTCCACATCCACCGCCAGCACGTTTTCTCCGCCGAAATCGATGTGCGGCGTCAGATCAAAGGAAAAAGGAGTGTAGCCGCCCTTGTACTCGCCGAGGCGCACGCCGTTGATCCAAACGGTCGAGGCGGTCATCACCCCTTCGAAGTCGACGAAAACGCGTTTGCCGCGCGCTTCCGGTGGCAGACGAAAACGCCGCCGATAAACGGACACAAACTCATACTGCTTTTCGTCGAAGCTGTGCCAGGGCAGCCGGACATTCGTGTGCGGAATAACGACGCGCTCAAACGAGGAGTCATCAAACTCCCGCGTGTGCACTCCTTCGACAACTGCGCGGTGGTAACGCCAATTCCGGTTGATGGGAAAGACCAACCGGCCATCGGCGGCGGAAGCCGCAGCCGTGGAATTGCCAGCGAGCAATCCTGGGGCAAGCGTACTCCCCGCAATGACAGTGCTCGTTGTCTTTAAAAAATCTCTTCGGTCCATAGTGTTCTGTCTTCCTTTTTTGATCCGCATCCGGAAAAGAACATCGCACGAAGTTTGCGACGCGCATCTTACCAGTTTCAGCGGAAATGTTTGTCGATTCTTCTTTCCTCTCTCTCCCAAATTCACATAACGCCTCTGGTTACAACAGCTTCCGCCATCGTAAAGCCGCCGGGATTGGCCTGAACGGCGGATCTTGCACGCCTCAAGTCCCGCTCGGAGGAAGTACGATTGATACTTTTCACAGATTCTGAAAAGCAAGCCAAAAAGAACCAGCGAAGTTTTCTGGGAGGCAAACAAATCACAAAAAAGAATCGAATCAGGATTCCGAATATTGCCGTGGAGAGCTTGGCGGTCAGGGATCCTTTGGCTTTTCATCGACCTGGTCGGTGCGCACGGAGAACAGCAGAAAATCCGTAAAGGTGTGATAGACGATCGTGCGGTGATCGCCAAAATCCCCATACACATCTACAGCTTGCGGCAGCCAGACTTTAACGTTCTGGGTCCGAAACTGGACGGGAGCATAGTCAATCGAGAGGTACATATATCGCACATTTGCGGCGGGCACCGGTTCCATCAGCTTTGTCTCGAGGTGCACGACTTCGCCGGCGTCATCGCTGAAATCCTGCGCAATCCAGGCGCGTCCTTTGAGTTTGGCCGGATAGGCGACTCCTTTGGCGCTAAAGGAAGCCGTATGACTTGGCCTATCCTTGCGCTGCTGAAAATGTACTACCCAAGCGGGTTGACCGTTCCATTCCGCCGCACCTTCGCACTTCATTTCGTAATCGTCCTGAAAGTTCGAAAGAAAGATCAGGGCCAGTTCTGGCAGGCCGATGTCCTGGCTGCTGGCGGGGAACGCCCGGCTGCCGCGTTCAGGAGTGCGACTTTCTTGCACGGCGAGTCCTTTCGGGCGCTGCTCGAAAGCAACCGTGTAGTCGAAGGTGCCGGTGCCATCCTCGAGCACAAGGCTCATGTTGCCAAGCATCTTGTATTCAATTTTTTCCTGGGCCGTAAAATTCTGCAGGTTGCTGACCAGATCATCCGCGCGGGCGCCCGCTTGTTCGAGCACACTGGAAAGCGGGCAGGGCGGGGACGAGCGGCGAGAACGGAGAGGAGCATCAACGTCCGGCGGATACCAAAACACGGATTTATTTTTCAGCGCTTCTTCCGAGTCTTTGCCTTTTCGAACGGCCGGGGCGGGTGCAGCTGCCGGAGCTGCCGAGGTTGCCCTAGAAGGTAAAGTTGCCGTGGCGGGCGGCGCCGCCGGGAATTGTGGAGTCGCCGGCAAGATCGGCGTCGCCGGCAGCGCGGTTGCTTTCTCCGGCCCAGGCGCAAAATAACCCCTGCGCGCTTGCACTCTCAGGTCATCCTTGTCCACTTTCACCTTCAGCGGGTGAAACGTGCCGTCCGGCTTCACCTTCTCGAGCGAAAACTCAAGCAGGTAAACGTACTCCGGCGCCTGCCCCAGACTTTTGAATCCTCCTTCGAAATCGTTGCTGTTGTGAAAGTACGTTCCGCCGCTACCGTCCGCAAGTTCCGCCATGACGTCTTCGTCCAGCTGCATCGTCTCAGAATGATTCTGTGAATGTTGGCCGGTCATCAGGTCCAGGGCCGAGGATCCGCCTCGCTCGCTAGCGTCCATTTCTGCCGTGTACAACCCGCGAGCATCGATCGCGTTGATGATCACATTGGACTGCGCGGCAAGGTCCAGAATCTGCGATTTCCGAGACATTGCTTCCGGCGTAAGGGTCAGGAAGCCAGGCGAGACCAGGATCAGCGTGCGTTCGCCCGGCAGCTTGCCCATTTTCCGCACATACTCTCCGATCGTGTCGAGCGTTACCGAAACATCGCGTTCACCGATCGACAGGGACTGCTTGGCGGCAGACCGCACAACCGTCTCCACCATATTGGGAGGTTGCCCCTGAAGATGCGCGCAACTCACGTAATCCGCTTCGGCAAGCTCGAGCGCCTGTAGGTTGTCCTTGTTCTGGATCATGTCCGCCTGGTAATAATCGATGTTCGGGCAGGCATGGTCGTCATGCCGGTAGAGTTCGTGCACGCGCAGCTTCCTGACTGCTTCCAGGAGAGCCGTGCGATCGTGTGTCAGGCCGCTGTTGGTCCCGGACATGGAAACCACCGCAGCCATGACCGCATCGTCCAGCGACTCACCGAGGATCTTCGTGGCGGCCTTTTGGGTTCGCGCTAATTCGCCAACGTCCAGGTGCAGATCGTCGAATAAAAAGACCAGGAAACGTTGCGCGGAGATCGGCGACTGCTGAAGAACTCCCGGGGAAGTAGCCGGCAAGGGTTCAGCTGCCTTCCGGGCGCTCCCGAGCCCTGCGCGCTTCTCAATCGTGAACCCTGAAATCACCTGGGGGTTGTTCTTTTCGAAGATCTGAAAGTCCTCTTTCTTCAAATTCCCCACCGCGCGCCCTTCTGAATCGCGGACGACCACCGGCACCAGGACGGCATCTGCGTTCACTCGAATTTTTGCGTCGGCGCCCGGGGACTGCGGTTCCTTCGCCTGCTGCGCCGCTCGCAGCCAGAAGCCGGACGCCAGGAAACACAAACAGAAGGGAATAATAACCAGCGGGTGCTTGACGTTCTTCGCTTTAGTGCTGTTTCCTTTGGTCATTTTGCGCGATCCGCGCCTTCACCAGTTTTTTCACCAGTGCCGCTGGCAAAGGCTTATCCAAAGGGAAATGGAGGGTTCCTTTGGAGGTGCGGAAGCTCTTGAGTTCGGATTCGAACGCATCGAGCACGGACGCACCCATTGGAAAAAAACTACAATGCTTGGAAAATGCGGCGAATGCCACAAGCGGACCTTTGTACCGGAATGTCGGGATCTGATAACTGATCGTCTCTGTAGCCTCTGGTGGGACGGCGGATCGGATCGTGGCACGAATCTTCTCGAGCGTGCTTCGGGCAGGTTCCGGAACGCCGGCGAGGTATTCGTCGATGGTCTTTGGAGCTGCCCTGGTTTTGGCGGCCAGACCGCGGCCACGGGAATTCGCCCTTCTCATGGGGCCATGCTACAAGGGCGTTCGCTGCAAGTCTAGTTCTCGCACTTGCCTGTTGAGCGCACGGGCGTTATTTCTTCGCCGAGTCGGAAATCTTGGTATCTAGTGCGGCGGCTTCGGCGCGGAGTCTTGCTGCTTGCTCGGGCTGCTTCAGCGCGTCGTATTCTTCTGCCAGGTCTTTGCGCGCATTCACCAGCCAGCTGACATTGGCGTCCATTTGTTTGACCAGTATCTCGTAGCCGGCGCGGGATTCCGCTTCTGCCTCGGCAAAGCGATTCTGGCGGAGAAGGGTTCTTCCTAGTTTGATTCGCGCGATGCCGGTGTTGATGTGATTCGCGGATTGCGACTCCGTGAAAATAGGAATCACTTGCCGGTAGATTTTCTCGGCGCGGGTCCATTCCTCCCGGCCCGAGTACACACTGCCCAGGTTGGATAGCGCGACAGCGAAAAGATAGTGGTGTTCCCCGTAAACCTGGCGATAGATATCGACCATGCGCAGGAAGTCCTGTTCCGCGACGTCGTTCTTGTGCTGCCGGAGCGCCGCGGACCCCATTTCGTTGAGTGTGGAAGCAACGGTGGGATGCACTTTCCCGTAGACGCGCTCTTTGATGGTGAGCGACTGCTGCAGCAAATCGACAGCCTCGTCGTAGCGATCTTCACGGACGAGCGCGCGAGCAAGCAAGGTCAGATCGGAAGCTGTTTCCGGATTGTCCTTGCCATACCAGGCTTGAACCATTTCCAGGGCCTGACGGTCATAGCTTTCCGCCTGAGGATAATGGCCGAGGTCAAACTTGATGGCGCCCAGATTGATCAATATATCCGCGACGCGAGGATGGCGTTCGCCGTAAATCTGGCGGTACATGGGAAGCAGGCGCTCGTTGATCGATTCGGAGACGTCATAGTGACCGGCATAGAAGTGCGTGTTGGCCAGTTCAAACAAGCTGACGGCAAGCTCAGGAGTTGGGGCGCCTTTCTCTGACTGGAGCCGCACGGCTTCATCCAGAGTCTTGATGGCCTCGCCGTAAGAACCGCGATCTTCCAAAACTTTTCCAAGCGCCGAAGTTGCTTTTGCGACAGCCGGGTGATTGGGCGGGAGGCGCCGCTTGCTCATGGCGAGACCTTCGCGCACCATGCGTTCTGCCTCGGGCAGCCGGGCCTGATCGTCGCGCAGAAGGCCGAGTGCGACCATGCTCTCCGCTACCGGAGCCGCATCGGAGCCGAAGAGCGCTTTGCGTTCCTCAAAGCTGGAATTCAGCAGAGTGTTTGCTTCGTCGAGTTTTCCCAGTTTTTGATAAATGGTGCCAAGCGTCTCGTAGAGATCAGCCTGGACTTCTGGTTCTGCGTTGAGCGACTGTGCCTCCTGGACGCCGCGGTCGAGAAGGGTTATAACGCGAAGACTTTCCGCAGGCGCGGCGGAAGCGTCGCCGCCCTGAAAAAGATTGGTCATGAATTTCTGGATACGCTGGGTGCGCGCGGCTTCGGCAAGAGCGGCATTGCGAGCGATGGCCAGTCGCACGGTAAAGAAAATCACCAAGCCGACAACGAGCGTGAACACGAGCGCGACGGCTGCAACCGGCTGCCGATTGCGCGTGACGAATTTTCTAAAGCGGTAGGCCAGCGTGTCCGGCTGCGCTTCGAGCGCCTCGCCTTTGAGGTAATGATCGATGTCGCGGATCAAGGCTTCCACGGATCGGTATCTGCGCTGGGGATCCTTGTGCATGGCCGTGAGGCAAAGCACATCGAGATCCGCCCATTCGGCTTTGCTGGCAGGGGCGGCGGCGTCAGCGTGTTCGGGCAGACGCACGGTCCTATCCGCGGCAGCTGACGGCTTCTCCGTTTCCTGCTGCGTTAGAATTTTTTCGGCTTGAGCCGGCGTTCGGTTGGAAAAATCAAACGGGAGGCACCCTGCCAGGAGTTCGTACAGAATGACTCCGAGCGAATACACGTCCGAATGGATTCCGACCTGTTCGCCGCGAATTTGCTCCGGCGCGGCATACGCGGGCGTCATGAGACGCAAGCCAGTCATGGTTTTTTCTACGGATTCGCCGAGGCTTTGGATATGTCTGGAGATGCCGAAATCGAGCAGGCGGATCGTTTCGTCGTTTTTTACCAGGACATTGGAGGGCTTAAGATCGCGGTGAATGACGGCATGCTGATGAGCGTAGAGAACCGCTTCGCAAACAGATCGAAAAAGCCGCAAGCGCCCGTGGACGGAACAGTTATTCTTGTCACAATACAGCGTGAGAGGAACGCCTTCGACGTACTCCATGACGAAAAAGGGAGAACCATCCGGCGAGGTGTCCGCATCGTAGAGCCGCGCAATAGAAGGGTGATTGAGTTGCGCGAGAGTTCGCTGCTCGGCGGCAAAGAGTTCGCGGCGAGCCGGCGAAAGCCACGCATCGCGCAGGATTTTGATGGCCACCTGACTGCCGAGATCCTTGCGCTCGGCGAGGTAAACGATGCCCATGCCGCCTTCGCCGAGCGTCTTCACAATCCGGTAAGGACCGAATTCCTTGAACGCCTCGGGCGCGCCGGCGGGATCGTGAAGAATCTGATGCGCTATTTGAGCAATATCGCCGTCCAGCATGGAAGCGCCGTGGGCGTCTTCTCTCAGCAAAATGACTACTTCTCTGACCAAAGCGGGATCCTCAGCGCACTCACTTTCGAGAAAAGCGCGTTGCTCGGTCTCCGGGAAGTCGGCGGCTTGGTGAAACAGATTCTGAATTTTTTGCCAGCGAGCGCTGTCCATCTCCGCCACCTTGAGCACGCGCAAGAAAAAACCGTCCTTCAGCCGGCTTCGCGAAGTTCGTGCGCCAGCCACGCTTTCGCTGCGCGCCAGTCGCGCAGTACGGTGGCTTCCGACACGTTCAGGAGCGCTGCCGCCTCAGCAATATCCAGCCCTCCGAAGAAGCGGCTTTCCACGAGCGTCGCCTGCCGTGGATTCATACGCGCAAGTTCATCCAGCGCGGAGTCGAGACGCAGCAAGTCTTCTCCGCAGGAAGGCGCCTTTTGATACGAATCGTCGAAGCTTAGCGTGACGTCCTGCCCTCCGCCGCGTTTTCCGGCGTTCCGGCGGCGCGCCGCTTCGATCAAAATTTGGCGCATGGCGCGCGCGGCGATGCGCTTGAAATGCAGGCGCGAGGTGGCGGCCAGGGCCGGCGACTTGGCCATTTTCATCCAAGCTTCGTTGACAAGGGCCGTGGGATTCAGCGTGGCGCTCGGATCGCCCCGGCGGACGCTGGACGCCAGGCGCCGCAACTCTTCGTAAGTCGCACTAAACAAATGGTCTAGCGCGTTTCTTCCCGCGACTGGCAAACCCGCTTCGAAAGGCTCCATCGAAGGCGCTCCGGGCGGAGATTCAGACAGGTTTCCTCGCGGACTTCTGGCCGTCATGACGGTCTCCTCATCCCTTTTGCGCATTGCGTAGTGAGAAACAGCAAACCTAGGGATTCGCTGAATGAGGGGAGTCGAGGACTTTCGCCCCTAGCTCGGACGGAACTTTATCACCAAGGCGGCCAGGCGGCAACGGACAAGGTGAATTTTCTGAAGGGTGAGGACATTCGGACGGAAGAGTGACAGTTAGAGACTTTAGAATCTGGGCTCAGGTTAACGGAGTTGAATACTTGAAGAAGGGAGAATTACGATGGATCTGTCATGCCCCAAGTGCAAAAGCGAGGATACCCAGAAGCTCACCATGGTCACGTCGGCGTCGGGCCTGTTTGGAAAAATCCTGCGTTTCGGCGCGGTCTATGTCTATAACGTTTGGATTCCCGTGGCCTCCGTATTTTTCGGAATTGCTTTCGGAATAGTCTTTGGTCTGTTCAATGGATACCTGGGATTCTTTGCCTTCGCGGGCACCCTGGTTGCCGGCTTCTTTGCGCGGAAATGGGTCAAGGCAAAGACGAGGTCCAAATTTGCCGATCTTTCCGACAACATGAGACAAAACGGCTTTCAGTGCAACCGCTGCGAGCACCTCTTCATTCCGGTGGAAAGTCTCCCGGCTCCAAAGATGCAGATAGCGTCCGCGTAGGCGGATTTTTTCGCGCCGGAATTGCCGGAAACCTCGAGAGCATTTTGACGCGGCCTCGTATTTAACCATCCGGTTAAATAGAGGCCGGAACGTTCCGGCGAGGTGGCTCTCGGCCGCAAAACCAACGCTGCGCAATCGACACCAGGTTCTTCCTAACCAGCTAAATACACAAGACTTAGGTCTCGAGTACTGGTCCTTTATTATAGGCCCCTCGGCGCCTGTTCCGGGGGTTGCTCCCGTATGGACATGAGACTATGCTTCTAGTGCCGCACTGCCACCTCCGAGGGTGGGTTGCGGGGTGCACACCTCATGCCAAAACTGAAGAAGTTTTTCCTCTGCCTGCTCTCTCTCTGCTCGCTGAGCGCTGTCCCATCCTCCGCGGGGGCGGATTCGAAACCCGCAGATAATTCTCTCGAGCAAATCCGCGCGTACATTTCAGCGGGGTGGGATTCACTCACGCGATCGCTTACGGACTGCGCCACGGTGGTCGACACGAAACTCTCCTCGGCTTCCGTACTTTATCTTCCTGCGGATTTTGCCGTGCCCGCCTCTGTCCAGCAGCTTCAGAAGCAATGCAAAGTAGAGGTCCAACATTTGCCGGCGGTGATTCATCACATCGGAGAAATGGATCCCGGCAAAATCGATCCCGCCGGGCTCCTGTACATGGAAAATCGCTACGTCGTGCCAGGCGGAAGATTTAATGAAATGTATGGCTGGGACAGCTACTTCATCATTCGTGGATTGGTGCGCGATGGCAGGATCGATCTCGCAAAAGACATGGTCGAGAATTTCTTTTTTGAAATCGAGCACTACGGCGGAGTGCTGAACGCGAACCGCACGTATTATTTAACGCGCTCGCAGCCTCCGTTTCTAACTTCCATGATCCTCGCCGTCTACGACGCGCAGAAAGCCAGCGGCCGCGCAAACAATGAATGGCTCGCCAGGGCTTACGGCTATGCCGTCAAGGATCATGAACTCTGGACGAGCGAACCGCACCGCGCGGGATCGACCGGCCTCTCGCGCTATTTTGACTTCGGCAATGGCCCTGCGGCCGAGAGCGTGAAGGACGAGACGGGCCACTATCGCCAGGTGGCGGCATATTTTCTCGAGCAGCCGGAACTCAGAAGGAATTACGTGCTGGAATCCACCGCGGCGAAACCCAATTTGCTTGCGGCAGGGCCGCTGTTTGCCCTAGAGATTTGCGACGTCGCGAAGACTATGGCCCCGGCGGCGTGCGATCCGGCCGGGACAACCGCCCTGAGCGCGGACTACTACAAGGGTGACCGCGCGATGCGCGAGTCCGGCTTCGACATTTCTTTCCGTTTCGGTCCATACGGCGCGGCTACGCACCATTTCGCGCCCGTATGTCTGAACAGCCTGCTCTACAAGACCGAAAAGGACCTTGAACAAATGAGCGCGGCGCTCGGCCATAAAGAAGAATCGGAGAAATGGCGCCAGCGTGCCGAACAGCGAAAGGCCGAGGTCCAAAAATATCTCTGGGACAGCGAACGAGGACTCTTCTTCGACTACGATTTCCAGAAACAGGCTCGCTCTACCTATGAATACGTCACCACGTTTTATCCGCTGTGGGCAGGCATCGCGACTCCCGAACAAGCCCGCGGCGTGATGCAGCACGTAGGCAAGTTCGAGCAGCCAGGCGGTTTGGTGATGAGTCCGTACGAGACCGGGGGACAGTGGGACTTTCCTTACGCGTGGGCGCCGAATCAATTGATGGCCATCGAAGGCATGCGCCGCGCAGGATTCAATGACGATGCGAACAGGCTGTCCTACAAATTTCTTTCCATGGTGATGGAGAACTTCCGTCGCGACGGAACAATTCGCGAGAAATACGACGCCGTAAAGCGCTCTTCAGAAACGCAGGTCACGGCCGGCTATCACATGAATATCGTAGGCTTCGGCTGGACCAACGGCGTGTTTTTGGCCCTTCTGCATGAACTTCCCCAAAGCGAGATCGCGCGGCTGATCAAGGAACAGGACGAAGCTCCCGCCGCAGTGCACTAAAACCTAATATTTCGTATTTCATTCCTGTCTCGCTCAGGCGTCCACCAAACGTATCGATGCGAGCCGGGCCTCGTCGCGTGCGGGAGTGGCACCTGCCTGGCCCGCGACCCACGAACCCATTCGATTGGCTGCCTCGTTCATGGCTGCAAGAGAATCGCCACGCAGATAGTGATAAACGAGCGCCGCAGTGAACGCGTCACCCGAGCCCACCGTGTCCGCCACATGCACCGGAATGCCGGGATGCTCGTGTTTGGCGTACCCGCTTACCAGCAAACTTCCCGCCGCGCCGCGCGTGATGCATACCAGCTTTATATGAAATGTATGCCGGAGCCACTCTGCCGCGGACTCTTCGTCGTGAAATGGAAAGCCGAGCAACTGGACAACCGCCGGCAACTCATCGTTGTTTAGCTTGATGATGTCGGCGTGCTTCGCGGAATCAGCAAGAACCTGGGGGGAATAAAAAGACTGCCGGAGATTGACATCGAAGACGCGCGTGGTTTCCGGCCGGATGGTTTTCAGAAAAGAAAAGATAGTCTGGCGGGACTGCGGAGATCTTTGCGCCAGCGAACCGAAGCAGACCGCGTCCGTCTTTTGCGCCAGCGCTTGCCACGCAGGCGTCCATTCGAACGCATCCCACGCAACCGGCTCGGCGATTTGAAATGTCGGCTGTCCCTTCAGATCGACTTCGACCTGCACCACACCCGTCCGGTAGGTTGGATCGAGCTGTATCGAGGCAGTGCCGAGACCGAGATGCTCGAGGCGGCGCTTGGCTTGCTCCCCGAGCTCATCGTTTCCCACGCGGCTGGCGACGATCCCCTCATCGCCGAGAAGATTCGTCATGTAAGCGAAATTCGCGGGCGCGCCGCCCAGCTGGCGGCCCGCAGGGAAAATATCCCAGAGCAATTCGCCCAGTCCAACTGTGGTGAACTTTTTCATGAATGACCCGCGTTCCCCTGGCAAAACGTCGCTTTCGCGGAGCTCCCTGGCGTCCCGTTTCGTTTGAGCTAACGCCTTAGGATCCGGCTGCTAATGCCATGTCGAGCCCAGTTTCCATATCGAGAGCGAGTGCACTTTGCCTGTCCCTCTGTCCGAATACAACTCAATTTCGTCGCTTCCGGGAGAAGGATATATGCGGTCTGTCAGGACCAGCTCGCCATCGTTTACGAAAACTTCCAGGCTGGAGCGGTCCAGGAAAGCGTGGAGTCTGAGCCTCGAATTTTGCCGGAGAATCGCCTTGTAGCGCCCTGAAAATTCCGGGGCGAAAGAAACCAGTCCGGAGCGGGTCCGGTCCACGAACACTTCCTTGTTTTCAGGGGTGAAACCTAAAAGCGTTTCCTCGTTTCCGCCTTTGCGCAGGCGGAACCCTATCTCTTTGGCCTCTCCGGAGAATTCGGCTTCGATTTCCAGCGCTTCTCCGCGTACGTTCGCGACATGCATCGCCTCGATGGCCATTGGGACGGAAACATTTGAGAGCTCCAAGAACGCCCGTTCGCGCAAAGCCTTGGCTTCGGCGATGGGTTTTTGCACAAGCCGGATTCCGTCCGGAAATTGCGCCAGGCCGAGCTCCCGCGGCAACGATTGGGCACCGCGCCAAATCGCCGTGGGCTCGCGGTTTGCGTACTGCCAATTGCTGATCCATCCGATCCATATTCTTCGGCCGTCCTTCTCGGGGAGATCCGAAAACGAATTCGTCGCGTAGAAATCCTTGCCGTAGTCGGCCCAAAGCTCTCCTCCGGCCGGCGTTTCGTTCACGAAGTGCGCTCCGTCAAAGCTGCCCACAAAATACCGCGTTCCAGTGCCGCCGGCAGGAGCGCCAGGGTTGCGATTTACGATCAGCACCCACTTCTTGTTCCGGGAATCGCCATCCACAGGCAGTCTGAAGAGATCGGGGCACTCCCACTGCCCTTTATCATTGCTTTCAATTGCAAACGAACTGCGGAAAGTCCAATTCCTAAGGTCCCGTGAGTCGAAGAAGACGGCCTTTCTCTCATCTGCGAGGACCGCGACCATCACCCATTTCTTTTGAACCTCATACCAAAATACTTTGGGGTCGCGAAAATCAGGCTGCTTCAAATCCGCGATGGGATTCCCCGCATACTCTTTCCAAGTGCGGCCTCGGTCGTTGCTAAAGGCAAGATGCTGTCGTTGTATGTTGGCCCCGGCCGCGGTGTAGACAGCAATCAAACAAGAAGAATCGCCCGAGTCCGCCGTCGCGCACAATCCGCTCGCGTTATGCCAATCGACGACTGCGCTGCCCGAATAGATCATGTACTGGCCCGGCACTTCAGCAATCGCGAGAGGCAAATTCTTCCAGTGCAACATATCCCGGCTGACTGCATGGCCCCAGCTCATGTGGCCCCATTCCGTTCCTTGCGGATTGTATTGGTAGAACAGATGGTATTCGCCCTTGTAGAAGACCAGGCCGTTCGGATCATTCATGAAGTTTTTTGGGGGAGTGAAATGAAATTGCGGGCGCCAAGGTTCGTTGTAGGTTTGTTGCGCTGGCAGCACCCACGCGGATGCCAGGAAGAGAAACCCCACCAGGATCCGGCACCCGCGAAACACCCGGCTGGAACTCTTCATAGACCAGGGCATCTTTTTCAAGGCCTCGCGTTTTTGCGCAGCTCCAGCTGTCCAGCCAACTTTAGCTCCCTGTCCGCATCTTCGTTCTTTCCCAATTCGCGGTAAGCCTGCCCCAGGAGGTGGTGCGGCATCGGATTGTTGGGATCCATGGCAAGCGCCCGTTGCAGCGCGCGCACAGCCAGTTCCGTCTCGCCTTTCTTCGCCAGCACCTTGCCGAGCAGGATGTACGGTCCCGTAGAAGTGGCGTCCAGCCAAATAGAACGCTGCAGAAGCCGCTCCGCCTCGTCGTATTTCTGCACGCGGGAGTAGCTATCCGCAAGTTTGTAGTACCCTGCGGCGTTACCGGGGTTGATCTCCAGCTCTTTCCGGAACTCCCGGATGGCCTCTTCTATCTGGGAATGATAGAGATACACTTCGCCGAGAAGCTGGTGCGCCAGGGGGAGTTTTGGATCGAGCACCATGGCTTTGTGGGCATACTCTTCGGCTACAGGCGCAAAGTCCTGCCGCAGCAGCATGCGCGCCGTGAAGAGATAGCTGGCCGCCGACTCCGGCGGCACATCAAACATTCTCGCAAAGGCTTTGCGCGCGTTCGGGTAATCCTTCGTCTGGATGTAGCAAATCCCAAGGATATACGCCGCATCCACATTCGCGCTGGGATACCACGTCTGCACCTTTTCGAGCTCTGGAATCGCCTCCGCAGGCCGCTCAGTCAAGTAATACGACAATCCCAGCAACTGTTCGGCCTCCCGATCCTCCGGATCCTGTTCCCGCGCTTTCTTGAGATACACTATGGCGTTTACAAAGTCGCTTTTCCTGTAATACGCGACTCCCAGTTCGTGAGCGAGACCTTTCTTCGCTGGATTCTTCTCTTCTAGCTCGTGGAGAGCCGAGAGCGCCTCGTCATATTTTCCTTGCTGCAGGAGGCGGCGAGCCTGGTCGAAATCGGCCTCGGGGACCTGCGACGGTTCCTGGGGTGCCCGGAGAGCATCCGGCAGGGCTGGTTTCTCCTGCGCTTCTGTGATTTCCGCCCACACAAGCGGCGCGCTCAAGATCAAACTGCCCAACAGCGCGACGGGAAACCAACGAATGCTCGGCATCATTGTGTCCTAGGCAAATCCAGAATCGATTAGAGCATAAAAAACGGGGAGCCCGTGGGGCTCCCCGTCCGTTTTGGGGTGTTATTTTCTGTCTGTTAGAAAATGAACTTGACGCCGAACTGCAATTGCCGCATGCCGATCGGAGCACCTGGAGCCGAATCGGCCTCGATGTCTGTGATCTGGCCTGCGCTGGGTGCGCCAAAGCAATCGATGCACTGGTTCCCAGGTAGCGCAAGGACGGGATGGTTGAAGACGTTATACGCATCGAAGCGGAACTGCGCCTTGAAGCGTTCTGTGATATTGAAGTTCTTCGACAACGACATGTCATCGTAGAACGCATGCGGGCCGCGATAAGAGTCGAATCCGAGGTTCCCGATCTGGCCGCAAGCGGGAAGAGCGAACGGACCGGAGGTCGGTCGCACTAATGAGCAAGAATTCGATCCGACTTGACCTGGCGTCAGGCTATAGCTAAGCGGCGATACGGGATTGAAATAATACAGCCCACACGGCCCGTTCGAACTGCAGCCCGACGTGACTTCATGCGGACTTACGCTTAGTTGCTGTCCATTCAGAACATTCGGACGGCATGGTCCGGCGTCCGTGACTTCGCCGCACTCTGAAATGCTTGGCGTCCAGGGAAGACCGGTGCCATAGGTCGTTGTGTTGGAAATCTGCCAGCCGCCCACGAGCAAGTCCATGGCACGGCCGGAGTCACTTAGAAACCTCTTGCCTCTCCCGACAGGCAGCTCATAAATCGCATTTACGACAGCGACTTGGTTGCGATTAAACGGGTTCGGGCCATAAGCAACGGTCGGATTCACGGAATAATACGTCGAGTCATAGGCGTTGGCATGAGAGAAGGTGTAATGTGCGAGGAATTGGAGTCCCCAGCTAATACGCTTCTCGAGCTTAAGCTGCAGAGCTTCATATTCGTTGCTGGCATCGTTGCCGAAGTAGTTGTTAACGTCTCCCGAGCAGCACGGAGGCGTCGGCAGCACGGTCCCGTTGGGGGTTGTATATGTAGATCCCGGATAGGTAAACGCGGGATTCCCGTTCAGGAAGAACTTGCGACGTTCGTTCGCGGGCAGCAGGGCGTTAAATCCTCCCAGCTGCACGTCTGCGGCTGGACAACCACCTGCCGGGATAGGCGTAATCGAGCAGCCCACCATGTTCGTCCCCGGACCAACGGCAACTTCGTTTATGTTGTAGGAGGGTCCCGTTCCGGCAAAGACGTGAGTTCCCTTGTTGCCGACGTAACTCACCGTCAGATTCAAGGTTGGACTGACTTGCCGCTGAACCGTAGCATTCCACTCATCAATCGTGGGAAGGCGCTGAATCGTCGGACGGATATAGGGATTGGCGGTGCCATCCGGACCAAACAAAGGCAGCGTGCCAGGGGGCGTACCTGCTCCGATGTCAGCAAGAACTGCCGAGAAGGGATATGCCGGCGGCCCCTGACTCAGGGTGAAAACCGCGCTGCGATTATTCGTAGCTGCCGGGTTCAGGTTATTGTCTTCGATGGACTGGTTGGCAAGGACTGGCAAGTTTTGCGTAACGGCATGCCCGAAGTTCGAGCCGAATACACCGAGGTCAAAGCTACGGCCGTATCCCATTCGAAGAACCGTTTTGGCATCCAATTGATAAGCAAGGCTGACGCGCGGAGCGAATGCTTTTAGAGTGTTTCGGACGTCGCCGCTATCGGAAACTCCGCCCTCTCCGGCAATCAGCAAGGTGCCATCATTCAAGTTGGCGAAACCGGCGTTGTCCTTTGCGGTGACGGCCTCAGGAAAGTAAATTTCCCAGCGAAGGCCGTACGTGAGGGTAAACTTGGGTGTCATGCGCCAAGTGTCCTGACCATAAAAGAAACTGCGCCACTGATGACCGACAGCGTCACTGGTCGTGCTGACAAACCGTTGAAACGAAGTGACGTCTCCCAGGAGGAAAGTGGCCAGTGAGAGTCCGAAAGCCGAACCGTCGCCTGTATCTCCCTGATCGAAGTTCAAGAGACCGGTGCGGCTGTTATCGCTCGGAACGCGAAGGTTGGTGGCATAGCGGACATCCGCGCCGAACTTGAAGGTGTGATTGCCTTGAATACGCGTCCAGTTATTTACGAACTGGATTTGACGTTCTCTTTCAATCAACGGGCAGTTACAACGGCCGATGTTGAGCCCGTCTCCGAAGTTAGAGGGGCTCCCATTTCCGGTGAACAAGAAACCCGAGAGGCCGCCGGTTTCAGACGTCCCTAGGTTTAAGCCAGGAAAGCCGAACCCCGTCATGGGATTTTGATTGGCATCAGAGTAATGCGTAAGCGGATTATACTGGAACCATCCGAGGCGGAAGTCGGTCAGCCAGTTCGAGCCGAAAGACTTAGTGAAACCGGTGGCCAAGCTGTAGTTATGAACGTCGGAACTGCCATCCAAACCTCCCGGCCCAAAACCGGCGCCGCCCAGAGCCCCAAGGCCGCCAAGCCCGGACAAGCTAAAGTAGTCAAGGCTGAAGCGCCCGAAGACCTGGAAGCTGTGAGGCGCGCTGTAATCAATGCGCGTGTCAAACGAATATTGATTGAACGGACCCGAGCCCGTCGACACGAAATTGTTCGTAACGCCGGCCGAAGTGGGTGTCGGAAATTCCTCAAGCACCTTGCCGATATTCGGATTCCTCGCCGCGAGCACGCTGACCGGTATCATGTTGTTCGGGAAAGCGGTCCGCCCGGTACCATCCAGCGGGTTTCCAGTGGCCGGATCAAAGATCTGCCCAGCTGGAGCTCCGTTTACCGTGCCGAAGGCGTTTAGATACTGGCTCAAGTCGCACATACCGCCAGCATTCTTGGTGGGATCGCAAGTCTGCAGAACCGTCGCTGTCGGAATCGTGTATAGGTTTGTGATGCCCTGAATCTGCTTGGTACCTTGATAGTCACCAAAAAAGAAGAGTTTGTCTTTGAAGATGGGACCGCCGATGGAGCCGCCATACTGCTTCCAGGTGGCTGGAGCGAGAGGCACTCCAGGTTTGTTTGTAAAGGGATCGCGCGCTTGCTGGTCGCTATTCCGATAGTAGTAGAAGCCAGTTCCGTGGAAATCGTTTGACCCGGACTTGATCTGCACTCCGATCGTGCCAGCAGTGGCCTTGCCCGATTCTGCGTCGAAATCCTGCAACGCGATTTTCGCTTCCGCGATCGCGTCAAGGTTCGGATTTACGACGATAATGCCAAGGATGGGATCCTGGTTATCCGTGCCGTCCAACTCGAAGTTTGTCCCTGAGAAGTGCTGTCCATTCACTTGAATCTGCCCGCCGCCCTGGGGGTTTTCTGTGGCGGCGTGGTTGAAGCCCGGCAATTTCTGCGTGCCTGGAGAAAGCAATTCAAAGCTCGTGAAATTGCGATCGAGAACCGGCAAATCTTCCACATATTTCTGGCTGAACTGGACGTCCACGTCCGCGCGGTCCGTCTGCAGTTGAGGTATGTCGCCCGTGACTTCCACGGTCTGCGTCACCGCTCCGACTACGAGGCTGGCGTCAACGGTGGCGGCCGTGTCCGCATTGAGAACTACGCTGGGTACTTCCGTTACCTGGAACCCCGTAGCCTCTATGTGTACCTTGTAGGTGTCCGGAATCAGGTGAGTGACGGAGTAATTTCCGCTTTCATTGGTGGTCGTATCGTAGGCAAAACTCTTGGTCGTCGAAGTCACGGTTACTTTGGCCCCGACAACCGCGTTGCCTTGAGGATCGGTCACCGTTCCGATAATGCTTCCAAAAACCGCCTGGCCAGACACTCTTGGCGCGTTCACCAAAACTATGCAAAACAGAAAAGCCAAACCTAGAACTACCAGTCGCTTTGCCATCCCACCCCTCCTAGCAGATCCGCTTCCCGCAATTTTCCTGAGAATTGCAGCTCCAACCGTCAGAAAGCCAAGCTCCGACTTCGGCCTGAATGGCCAAGTTCCGTGCGCTTTCGATTTGATTGGTTAAGTCTTACGACGGAAAGCTGAACCCGAACTCGCAATGAACGAGCCAAGTTCAACCGTTAAAGGCACCCCCAAACTGAACTTAGGCGCCCTCGACGTGCGCCTCGCACTAAAGCACCGGCCTAGAAAGGCTCTCGCACTCCCGCCCCAAACGCACTTACGCGTCGGCACCTATACACAGGCGGATGATGCGGCTATATTGATGCGTACTATTCGTTTTTTGGCGGGCTCTTAGAAGTCTCAATGCGTCTGATACGGTTACATCCAATAAATGGCCATCTTGCAGATAGATGCGCGACTTGTTACACTCCTGTTACTCCGACGTATCAAGGACCTATGTGACAGACCGGGAGCATCTTCTCGAGCAGATTAACCGGCTCGTTGGCAGCCATGCTTTGCATGGCTCGGAATCGCTTTGCAAACTGCTCCGCTATCTGGCCCGTCATGCCGTCGACCACCCCGGCACTCCCATTAAAGAGTTCCAAATCGCTACCGAAGTCTTTGGACGTTCCGCCGATTTCGATCCCCAGCTCGATTCCATGGTACGTGTCCAGGCCGGTCGCTTGCGCTCCAAACTCACCGAGTATTACAGCTCGGATGGAATAGAAGATCCCATTGTGGTGGAACTTCCCAAGGGTACCTACGTCCTTTCCTTTCACCATCGCAACTCTGCGGCCGCGAAGTCTCCTTCCGGCACCCTAAACGGGGAACTGGGCAAGGAAGCTCGGGAGAAAAGCCCGGAGCGCCGATGGGGTACCGAGGTCATTTCGCTTTCCATTTTCCTGGCTGCTGCCATCACTGTCATCGTATGGCTTCTGGCGACGCGAACTTCCACTCCGGTGGGTCTCGCGAGCGAGAGCGAACCGGTCCCAGCCGCATTTCGTGTCTTCTGGAAAGGTTTTGCTTCGGGGGCGGAGGAGCCGTGGGTCGTTTTTAGCAATGCGGCTTTTGTGGGCCGTCCTGAAACGGGCATGCGCTACCGTGATGCCACGCGTGACGCCGGCGCCCCTATCCTCGACCACTATACCGGCGTCGGCGAAGTATTGGCGGTCCACGAACTCGATCGCGTTTTCGGCCTCCTCCATCGCCGCATCCGCGTCAAACGCGGGAGCCTCTTTTCGCTCGACGATGCCAAGAACAACAACCTGATTTTCATTGGTTCGCCGGTAGAAAATCTCTCTCTTCTCGAGATTCCGGGTACTCAGGAATTCTTTTTCGAGCAGTTTACCTCCGGTCCTCGCAAAGGCGATCACGCCATTATCAACAAACACCCACAACCCGATGAAGGTAAGGAATTCTTTGCCACGCCTTCGGGTGTGCCGCTAGCCGAGGACTACGCCGTTCTAGGTCTTGTGAGAGGGATGAATCCAGGTCAATCCGTGCTCATTCTCGCAGGGAACACCACGATCGGCACTCAGGCCGCCGTCGAATACGTGTGCAGGCAAAGCTCCGTGGAAGAGCTGCTCTTGCGGCTTTCCGTTTCGCAGGATGGCGAACTCAAGCCCTTTGAAGCCGTCATTCGAGTGAAAGTAGCCCGCGGTGTGCCCGTGGAAACAGAACTCGTCGCCATTCGCAAGTCCACCACCTAAGTAGAGATTTTGATGAGTGGTGTCGCCCTGCACTTGGTACTGGTTGCATGAGCGAAGCGTAGTCCGTGAAGGCCGTCAGATCATTCGTGTCGCAAGGCCACCATGGGATCGACGCGCGTTGCTCGCCGCGCCGGAACGTAGCACGCCAGGGCGACAACGACACCAAACAAAATTGGGATGCAGGCAAACGTCCACGGATCTGTTGCGCGCACCCCATAAAGCAGACTTTCTAAGTACCGCATAGCGCCCGCTGCTACCGCGAGACCAATCACAATGCCAGTCAGCGTAAGTACCAAGCCAAGTCTCCCGGTCAGCCACAGAATTTCGTGCCGCCGCGCTCCGAGCGCCATCCTTATGCCGATCTCATGCGTCCTCCGCGCGACTCCATAGGCGACAAGTCCGTACAGGCCGATGGAAGCAAGCGTTAGCGCAAGAAGCCCGAATAGTGCCGATAGGCCCGCTACGAGACGCTCCTGATGGATCGTCCTGTCGATTTCTTCCGACTGAGTCTTCGCCTGAAAAATCAGAAAGTCAGAGTTAACCCGGCCGACGGAGTCTCGAACCATAGAGATTAGGCCTTTCGGGTCGCGTTGCGTGCGCAGCTCGAACGTAGGCGATCTGTACACAAAAGGTGTGAAGATCATGGCCCCGACTTCTTTGCGGATGCTCTCGTACCTTGTGTCGCCTACAACACCGATGACCTGAAGGTCAGGATCTTGCGGGCCAAAGTAGCCCAGCACTCGCCCGAGTGGATCGCCTTTTCCCAAATACCTCCTTACAAAGGACTGGTTGACGATAATGGGCTTCGGCTTGGCTGTCGGTTCAAAATCGGCCGCTGTGAACGTCCTTCCCGCAAGGAGCGGTATTTCCATCGTTTCGAAGAAGCCCGGCCCGATAGGAAGGAGGTCAGCCCAGAAAGCTGAGGAAGCCGGTGCGCCCGGGAAGATGAATTGGCCGCTGTCACCGCCGCCACCCAACATGGGCAGTTCCGAATAGCTTGCTGAGCTTACCCCCGGCAGCGCCGCGAAACGGTTCCGGAGCTCCTGGTTTAGCTTGTCACATCGCGGATCATCGATCTTCAGTCCGCTTGCTGTCATATCTACGCTGAAGACAAGAATATTATTGGCTTTGAATCCGGTATCCTCTGTCTCCAGATTACGCACAGAACGTCCCAGCAATCCCGCTCCGAGGAGAACTAAGATCGAAGTCACAACCTGGATAAGGACAAGAGCCACGCTCAGATGCGCGGACTGTCGGGGAGTTGATCCGGACTGCGCGCCAGTAAGCTTCAGGATCGGAGCAACATCAACGCGGGAGCCGCGAAGAGCGGGAGCAAGCCCAAAGAGAATGCCCGCTACGGCGCAAACAGCGAGGGTGAAACCGAGAACGTGCCAGTCTATTCCGACGTCGAGCTGGATCGGAACGTAGGAATTGGCGGAAAGAAACGCAACCAAGGACCTCGCGCCGAGCTCCGCGAAAAGGATCCCGAGCGCTCCGCCCGCAGCGGCGAGCATAAGGTTTTCCGTCAAGAGTTGCCGGACGATGCGCAACTGGGGGGCCCCGAGCGCGTTGCGCACCGCCATCTCCTTCTGCCTTGCCGATGAGCGCGCAAGGGTGAGCCCCGCCATGTTGGCGCATGCGAGCAACAACACGAGCCCGACCACGATCATCAATACGTAGAGTGACTTTGCATATTCCGTGCGCAGAGACGCGAGTCCTTCGGCGGCGCTATAGATCGTGATTCGCGGGGTATCATCTGTTTTGAAGATGGCAGCCGGACCAGTTGTCGTGCTGGGGACAAACATCGCGTTCAGTTCTGATTGCACCCGGCTGTTTGTTACGCCTGGTTTCAGTCGCGCGAGTACATAAAGCCACAATGCATTGGGAGCCGTCCGGCTCGGCGGGTGAGGGTTTAGGATTGGTTCGGCAGCCAGCGGCGTCCAGAAATCCACCGGGACACCTGGATCAAAATCGGGAAAATCGCGGCCGGTGATGCCCACAATACGGAACGGCTTAAGATTTACAGCTGCCGTTTTTCCGAGAATGGCCGGATCGGCTCCTAGTTCGTTCCGCCAATAACGGTAGCTGAGGACAATGACCGGCTCAGCGCCGGAGATGTCATCATTGCCGTCAAGTGTCCGTCCGGCGATTGCCCGGGCACCAAGGGTCGAGAAAAAATCGCCCGAAACATACATGCCCTGCAGCCTCCCGGGGTGGCCTTCGATGCGAACAACCGCATTGGCCTTGACGAAAGAAAGCACTCCGGAAAAAACGTCCTGCATCCCCCGAATCTGCTGGAACATCGGATAGGAAAACGAGCAAGCAGTTGTCAACGAAGATGTGCCCCCTCGCCCCCACGGGCAGCCGCCAAAACTTGCGAAGTAGATTGTGTTTGGTTCGCTACGCGCCGCCCACTCGAACAGAACGAGTTGCTGTGGATCGGGCACGGGCAAGGAACGCAGTGCCACCGCATTTATCAAACTGAAGATGGCGGTGTTGGCGCCGATGCCGAGGGCCAGCGTGAGGATAGCGACAACGGTGAAGCCAGGAGACTTGCGCAGCACGCGAAGGCCGAAGCGAACGTCCTGGCGGAGGTGATCCCACCAGAGCCAGCGGCGTGATTCGTAGAATTGTTCCTTCGCCCTCGTGACGTTGCCGAAGGCCCGCCGGGCAGCAATCCGCGCCTCGTCCTCGCTTAATCCCTGTTCACGCAGGCGCTCCGTCTCGAGATAGATGTGCGCTTCGATTTCCGCGCTGAAATCGGTCGGCTCCCGTTTGCGTCGGAACATACGCGTAGCTCCTTTTCTTCTGAGGTCCCAGAACCCGTCCGATGGCAGCCATCCGCAGCTTCCACACCGTAGTTCCCTTGATGAGTCGTGTGCGGGCTGCGGAGGTCAGTGAGTAAAACCGCGCTTTCCGGTTGAGGCGCGCCCTGTTCGACCAACAGTTCTTCTTCGGATGTTTCCTGAATCACGCGCGCAATCCTTTGGCCGTGCTGCGATCCAAAGACGAGAGTGCCGGGGATTAACAGGTCCAGAGTGCCTTGGGGCAGTTCCAGGCGATCCCCAGCTCCTTGGGTAGACATTTAACCTCAGCATGCCTTCACTCGGGTAAGATGTCAACCCAAAAGAAGAAAAACACACGAAGAGCGGTGATTCCAGAGTTCATTGAAGACTCTTGCCTTATAGAATGGCAGCAGACACTCCGATCACAGGCCCGGGGTCGTGAGTCGGGAGGTTATCGTGGAGCTTCCGGCGCTCTCAAATGCGGGTCCAGTTCCGATGCTTTTTGAAACTCCTTGGCCGCTTCCTCTTTGTTTCCTTTCCGCTCTAAAGCCAATCCCAGTTGATAGTGTCCGGGAGCATAGCCCGGCAGTGACTGAATGGCTGCGCGAAATTGCGAAATCGCGCCATCCAGATCTCCGGCGTTCAAGAGCCTGCGTCCGGAGTTCGTCGCGAAAGTCGCCGCCTGTTCACTCGATAAATGCTTCAAAAGCTCCATGCCGGCGCGGCTCTCGGCGGCAGCTCCTTCTGTGTCCCCCATCTGGCGAAGAACGGCCCCGAGATTCGTGTGCGCCCCGGGAAAATCCGGCTGCAACCGGATAGCTTCTCGCAACGCATCGGCCGCCTGCTGCAACTCCCCTTTTTGCTTCAGTACGGAACCCAGCGTGTTATACGCCTCCGCATAGTCTGGTCTGGCTTGGATGGCCGCCCGCAGTTCTTCGGCGGCCGCCGCAAATTCTCCTTGCTGCCAAAGTGTCACGCCAAGTGTGAAGTGAGCATCCGACAGCTTGGGGTCCAGCTCCTCGGCTCTCTTGAACTCTCTGATGGCTTCAGGCAATCGGTCTTTCATCTTCAGCGCCAGACCGAGGTCATAGTGAAACGTGGCATCTTGAGGCGCAATTTTCAGTGCCGCTTCAAAATGCTCTATTGCGGCGTCAAAATCCGTTTTCTGCAAATAGGCGGCGCCCAAGTTGCCTTCATAGCCGGCGTCGTTTGGCTTCAATTTCAACGCCGCCTCAAATTCCCGAATGCTGTTTGCCGCTTCGGCAATCTGCAGGAGCGCCAGCCCCAGATCATTGTGCGCATCAGGACTCTCGGGCCGAATCTTCACTACTTCCCGAAATGCGGCTATCGCGCCTTCTCCATTGCCGGAGCGTTGCAGCAGGATCCCCAACTGTTTTTGCGCGTCGGCATTGCCGGGATCCAGCTTGGCCGCGTATTGGAATTCCACCAGCGCCGCGTCCACTGCTCCTTTCGATTTGAGCGTCTGCCCCAGGTAGTAGTGCGCCAGCGAATTGCCTGGCACGAGGCTGGTCGCCGCGCGTAATTCGGACTCCGCTCCCTCAAGATCTTGTTGCTCTAACCGCAAAACACCGAGATGCAGATGAGCCTGTGCGAATTGCGGCTGAAGCTTCAGTGCCTCAGAAAACTCGGCCGCAGCTTCCTCTATTTTCGATCGCTGGACCAAAACCGAACCGAGATCATCGTGCAGTTCCGGCCGGTTCGCTTCGATCGCAATCGCTCTCTTTAATTCCTCGATAGCACCGCCAGGATCCCCGGCGTTTAAAAGCACCTGCCCCAAGATGTGGTGCGTTTCCGAATCTTCGGGAGCCAATCGCACCGCTTCGCGCGCCTCGCTCACCGCACCCGGCGTATCTCCCTTCTGCAGCAGCGCGCGGGAAAGATTCATGTGCGCCTGCGCAAAATCGGGGTTCAAGCCCACTGCTGCTTTGAACTGCGAAATGGCCGGGTCGGTTTCACCTTGCGCCAGCAAAACCCATCCCAATGAGTTGTGCGCTTCCGGGCTACGCGGAATCAGCTGGAGCGTCTTTTCAAACGCCGCTCGCGCCCCCGCCAAATCCTTCCGCTCGAGAGCGTCGAGGCCTTGTCTGTAAAGCGAATTTGCAGCCGCGGCGTCCGGGCCAGGCTTCGAGTTTTTCGTCTGCGCGCGCAGGCCCGCCGGAACCAGGAGAACAGCCAGCAGAAGCGCCCCGGCTTTCAACACTGCCTTCCACCTGCGGCTAAATTTGAACGAGTACACGTTCATTCTCGTAGAAAGCCTCAAAGAAAAAGGCCCGCATGAAAAATTCCTTCCGCTTTGCCAGTGAGCGTCCAACAGCGATTCCTCTCGCGCTCCGCCTTGACCCCGCTAAACCCGCACCTTAGTATGCCAAGAGTTCATGATTTCCGGTCCGACTCATCGTTCGCTCTTCCGTTTCAAGGCTTCTTGGGTCGCGCTTGTTCTGCTCCCGCCTCTTTTGATTCTCTTCGGCGCAAGCCAGCTCCCCAAAAACGCTCCCAAACCTCTCGCCCATTTCACCGACATCGCGAAAAAGGCAGGCCTTGCCGATCCCGTGGTCTTCGGCGGCGTGGACACCAAGAAATACATCATCGAAACCACCGGAACGGGTGTCGCCATCTTCGACTACGACAACGATGGCTGGCCCGACATTTTCATCGTCAACGGCACAAGCCTTGACGCGCCCGCTTCTCGAAAAGCGCCCACGAGCCATCTCTATCACAACAATCACGACGGCACTTTCTCCGATGTCACGCAAAAGGCCGGACTTACCCACACCGGCTGGGGCCAGGGCGTTTGCGTCGGCGATTACGACAATGACGGCTGGGAGGATCTCTACGTCACTTACTACGGAAAAAACATCCTTTACCACAACAACGGCAACGGAACATTCACCGACGTGAGTGAAAAGGCAGGCGTCCAGGGCTCCGGAAAAGCCTGGGGCAATGGCTGCGCCTTCGTCGACTACGACCGCGACGGACATCTCGACTTGATGGTCGCCAACTACGTCGACTTCGATCTCCAGACCGCGCCTGTTCCCGGCGCGCGGGCCTCCTGCATCTGGAAAGGAGCTCCCGTGATGTGCGGGCCGCAAGGATTGCCGGCCGCAAAGAATATTCTCTATCACAACAACGGCGACGGCACCTTCGAAGACGTCAGCGCGAAATCCCACATCGACAAAGCCGATGGCCACTATTCTCTCAGCGTCTCCACGCTCGACTACGACGACGACGGATGGCCCGATATTTTCGTCGCCTGCGACAGCACCGCCAGCATTCTCTACCACAACAATCGCGATGGTACGTTCACCGATGTGGCCATCAGCGCCGGCGCCGCCTTCAACGATGACGGCCGCGCGCAGGCCGGCATGGGCTCAACCGTCGCCGACTACAACGGCGACGGCAAGCTCGACATTTTCAAAACCAATTTCTCCGACGACACCGCCACTCTCTATCGCAACAATGGCAACGGCACTTTCGACGACGTCACCTATCCTGCAGGCCTCGGCCTTAACACCAAATATCTCGGATGGGGCGCCATGTTTTTCGATTTCGACAATGACGGCTGGCCCGATCTTCTTCTCGTCAACGGCCACGTCTATCCCGAGGTTGACAGCCAGCATCTCGGCAGCACCTTCCAGGAACCCCGCATCCTCTATCACAACAATGGCAACGGCACTTTCACCGACATTTCCGCCGATGCCGGCCCTGGAATCACCACGGCGAGCTCTTCTCGCGGCCTCGCCATCGGCGATTTGTGGAACGACGGCCGCCTATCCGCCGTCATCAGCAACATGAACGCCTCGCCGAGCCTCCTCGTCAACGACGTGCGGACCTCCAATCACTGGATCGCGTTTCGCCTCGTTGGGAGTTCCTCCGCCCCTGTTTCATCGCCAATGACAGCATCCGCGCCCGCTGCGCCACACTTCAAAACTAGCCGCGACGCCATTGGCGCGCGCATCACCATGAAAGCCGGCTCGCGCCTCTTCGTCAACGAAGTCCGCAGCGGCTCCAGCTACGATTCGAACAGTGACATGCGCGTCCACTTCGGCCTCGGCTCCGCCACCAAGCTCGATTCCGTTGAGATCCGCTGGCCCAGCGGCCTCGTCGAAAAATTCGACGACCTCGCCGTGGATGCCTTCCACACTCTCAAGGAAGGCAGCGGCGCAGCCGTTAAGCCTGAGCGGCAAAGGTAGCTCTCTTTTTCTTCCGAGCCGTACTAAAATTCGCTCGTTCTCTCTGATGGCATGATGAAACCGGAATCCAAACCCAAGCCAAAAGCCAAGCCGCAGCCGGGGCGAGTGAGTAAATCGTTCGAAGCCGCGCTCGAACGTCTCCGATCAAATCTAGGCTGGGTGATCGTTTGGATTCCATTCAACGTGCAGAAAATCTGGGGAACGCGCGGGAGGTTTCGCGTGAAGGGAGAAATCAACGGCTTTCGGTTTCGCACGTCGCTCTTTCCCACGCGCAAAGGCGTACACTTCCTGCTCGTCAACAAGAAAATGCAGGCCGGGGCACATGTGTCAGTGGGCACAACGGCGGAATTTTCTCTAGAACCTGATACGGAAGAACGTGTTGCAATCGTGCCGGCGGAACTGAAGCGCATCCTCGCCGAAGACAAGACCTTCCGGCGATGGTTCGATGCGCTGAGCTACTCCATTCGCAAGTGGATCTGTGACTGGATTACGCAACCGAAAAGCGCCGCTTCCCGGGTCCGCCGCGCCGAGCAAGTTGCCGAGCAGCTTTTTTCCGCAATGGAAGCCGAGCGCGAACTTCCTCCCGCTTTGAAGTTGGCTTTCACACGGGATCCCCGGGCCATCGAGGGCTGGAGCCGTATGTCGCCCTCGCATCGGCGCGGGCAGTTGATTGCCATCTTCTATTACCGCTCGCCCGAGGCTCGCGCCCGGCGCATCGAAAAAGTAGTGGCGGAAGCTATCGCCCTCGACGAGAAAAAGTCGAATAAACCGGCGGCAACGTGATGCCCGCTACTTCAACACATCGGCGCCCGCTTTGGCGCACTGCCCGTCTTGCGCGCTGGTCGCGCCGGACACTCCGATTGCTCCCACGATCTTTCCGTCCATCACCAGCGGAATTCCGCCTTCCACCGCAGTGACTCCCTTCAAGCTCAAAACGCGCAGCCCGTCTCCTCCGCCCGCCAGCGTATCCTGAAATGCCTTCGTCGGCCGCTTGAACATTACGGCGGTCCGCGCCTTTTCAATCGCCAAATTCGCGCTGCCGATTTGCGTGTTATCCATTTTTTCGTAGTAAACGAGATTCCCCGCCGTATCCACAATCGAAACCGCCATGTTCCAATGATTCTTCTCGGCCTCCGCCAGTGCCGGCGCTGCGACCTTCTTCGCATTTTCCAGGCTCACGTTCGCGCCGTAGGGATTTGGCATCTGAGCTCGCGCCATCGCCAACCCGCAAAGCAAAATCCCCACCGCAATAACGGACCTCACCACAGTTTTTCGCGACATACTCTTTCCTCCTCCAGTTTCTGCACACCCTTTCCCTTACGCCCAAACAGCCGCCACACTATATCGGAACTACGCTGTATTTGGTTAAACGTTATGCGGCCACGCAGACCAATCTCATCCGCTGTTTATCCGGCGCCCCTATTCGTATCGCAAGGCGACCATGGGATCGACTTTCATCGCGCGGCGCGCCGGAATATACGTCGCAAGCATCGCCACCCCGATCAAAGATAGCGCGACGGCTGCGTACGTGAGAGGATCAGCGGCCTTTACTCCATACAGGAAACTCGCGATAAATCGCGTGAGCCCATACGCCAGCCCAAGTCCGATAAACACGCCAAGCACCGCAAGTTTGAGGCCCAGCGTTCCGACCAGTCCAAGCACATCACTGCGCCCCGCTCCCAGCGCGACACGAATCCCAATCTCGCGCGTCCTCTCGCTCACGAAGTACGACATCACGCCGTAAATCCCGATCGCTGCCAACAGCAGCGCCATCCCCGCAAAAATGCCCAGCAGTCGCATGTAGAACCGCTGATCCCCCACCGATTCCGCCACAACGTCTTCCATCGTCATGACGCTGGTGACCGGCAGATCTGGATCAATCTCCGCGATAGCCTTCTTTACGGTCCCCGCCAACTCATTCCCGCCGCCCAATCCGGAAGCTCTCCGAATCACCACGTTGTGGTGAAGCTGCGCCAACGCCGTCCCCCCGGGTACCACCGCCGGCTCCTGCCGGTAGGAAGCGTATGCGAACGGCGGCGCTTCCTCTCCCAGCCCGAAGTGTTTCACGTCCCCCACGATGCCGACGATCTGTCGCGGCGTCTCTTCGTCCACTCCGTAAGACCCGAATCGTAAAAGCACTTGCTGCCCGATCGGATCTTCGTTGGGGAAAAAGCGCCGCGCCAAGGATTCATTCACAACGATCACCCACGGCGCACTGGCCGTGTCGTGCTCATCCAAATAACGCCCCCTCTTCAGCGGAACGCCCAGCGTTTGAAAGATGCTGGGACTCACGTCGTCAAATCCCGCATGCGGCCGGTTCTCCGGTGGCGGCGCCGGATGTCCCAGGATCGAAAAACTAAAAAACATCGCTCCGCGCATCGGCAAATCGCTGATCATCCCGGACGACTCGATTCCAGGCAGCGCCGCAATCTTCTCGAGCAGTTGTTGGTGAAACGCCGCAACAGTCGGCAAGGTTTTCTCCATATCCCCGCCGGGCACCCTTTCCAAATACTTCCCTCCCTCAGGCAGTTGCACCAGCATGGTCAGCAAATTTTTCGCATCGAATCCCGGATTCACACGCTGCAGGCGCAGCATCGTGTTGATCATCAATCCCGCGCCCACCAGAAGCAGCATCGCCAGCGCCACTTCCGCCACTGCCAGCACGTGCCGCGTAACTCCGCGCGAGCCTGCCACCGTCCGGCCTTCCCCCTCGCGCATGGTTGCGTTGATATCCGGGTTCGAAGCCTGAAGCGCCGGCGCCAACCCGAAAATCATCGCGGTCAACAAGGAAACGCACAGCGTGAACAGCAGCACCCTTCCATCGATACCGACGCTGTCGGAATTCGGAAAATCACCAACCAACTTTTTCAGAATCAGAATGCCCCAATAGGCAAACAAGATTCCCAGCGTCCCTCCCAGAAACGCCAGCAGCCCGCTCTCCGCGAACAGTTGTTGCATCAATCGCCGCCGCCCCGCTCCGAGCGCCGCGCGCACCGAATATTCTTTTCGCCGCGTCTCGGTTCGCGACCGCATCAGATTGGCGACATTCACGCACGCAATCAGCAGCACGCAGCCCACCGCTCCGAGCAGCGGGTACAGCACCTTTCCCACTCCCTGGTAAAGATCCTGGTGCAACGGCCTTAGAATCTTTCCCACACCCTTGTTCGTCTTTGGATAAGCCATCTCCAGCCGCTTCGCGATGACGTCCATCTCCACCTGCGCTTGCCCGATCGTCGCGCCCGGCTTCAACCGCGCCACTGGCATCAGCCAATGGTCGATCCGCTCGGAATATCTGGCGCTCTCCGGATCCACCGGCACCCACAGGTCGATCTTCCCTCCATAAAACGGCGCAAAGCCCGCTGGCATCACTCCCACCACCGTCGAAAGCACGCTATCCACACTAAACGTCTTCCCGAGCACCTGCGGATCCTTGTTAAAGCGGCTCCCCCAAAATCCACTGCTGATTACCACCGCATACGAGTGGTCCTGCATTTCGTTTGCGGCAAAAATCCTGCCCATAATCGGCTGTACGCCGAGCAAACTAAAAAAATTAGGCGTGACGTACTGTACTCTCACCGGCTGGGGCTCGCCCAGCCGCGACAAAATGACCTCTTCCGTCGAGCTCGTCAGCGCGATGTCCTGGAAGATCGTGTTTTGCTTTTGCCAATCCACCACTTCCGCAATCGGCGGCGGCTCATAATCCCCCGGATGCTCCGGGTCTGTTTCCCAAATTACCAGGAGCTGTTCCGGATGCTCGAACGGCAACGGCCGGTACAACAGCGTATCGATCACGCTGTAAATGGTGCTGTTCGCTCCAATCCCCAGCGCCAGCGAAAGAACCACCACGGCAAGAAACGCCGGACTTTTGCGAAGTCCGCGCGCCGCGAGTCGAATGTCCTGCCAAACATTTTCCAACCAACCATAAGTTCCCATCGCGAGGGTACCTCCTTGCCTTATAGACGATGGGCCTCGGCCCTTAGTTCAACCTTTCTGCGCCGACTGCCTCACCAGGTCCCGCCTTCGGATAAACTTCCCGCCATCTCAGGCATTACAAGGAACAAAGCCGCACTTCACTCCTCGCGCTTTATCGACACATAAATCGGCCCCGCGCCGAGCATACTCACCAGAAACCAGCTAAAGCGCCCCGCCCGGCTCGTCGTCTGGAATTTCAGATGATCCCCGGACGCAACATCCAGCTCCAGCGTCTTCCAATTCCAAGTATTGTCCACGCGCAATTTGTGCCGTCCCGCCGTCACTCGTATTGAAATCGTGTCCCCGTAATACAACTCCCCTACGTTCTCTCCGTCCAGCTTCACGATGATTTGACGTTGCTGCACATCCTCCGGCGATTTCCGCCGAATCGTGATGCTTGCCTGTTCTTCTAGGGACTCGGAACCCATCTACATCCTCTCTTTTTCAACCGCCAGGCATAGGGCCTCTGCCTGCCCGACACTTTGAAACGCCAGACCGCCTCTTCACATTTTAGAGACCTCTGTTACAATCTCGTCTATGGACCGACGCACATTGCTCCAATCGCTTCCCGTGGCAGCCCTTCTTCCTACCAGGGCGTGGCCCGTTTCCGCAGCCAGCGACTCTTCCTCCAGAGAAGACTCCGCGATGCCGCAATCCTCAACCACTGTCTACGAACTCCGCATCTACCACACCTACGAAGGCAAACTCGACGACCTCCTCCGCCGCTTCCGAGATCACACCATGCAGCTCTTTGAAAAGCATGGCATGAAGAACATCGCCTACTGGACACCGACCGACGACCCGCTAAAAGGCAAAACGCTCGTCTACATCCTCGCCCATCCCAGCCGCGAAGCAGCCACCGCCAACTGGCAGGCATTCCGCGACGACCCCGACTGGAAAAGCGTCCAGGAAAAATCCGAAGCCAACGGCAAAATCGTCGAAAAAGTCGACTCCACTTTCCTCACTCTGACCGAATTTTCCCCGCCCCTACGCTAGAAATCCCGCTTTCCGGGACACGCCGGCGTCAGCGATAGAACGAACGGATTGTCATCCCGAGCGAAGCGAGGGACCTTCTTTCCGCTTTTCTTCTCTGTGCCGTCTGCGCTCTCCATGCCCTCCGTGTAAAAGTCTCTTCTTTATTTCGTAACCCTCGCAATAAAAACCGAGTAAGGCTCCATCGGCAAATCGGCAAACATTCCCTTCAAAGGCTTGTGAAAACTCGTCAGCAAAACCTCCACCTTCGGCGCCAAAAATCCCGCCCCAGAAAGCTCAAACGGCACTTTCTGCTCCGCCGACGACATATTCAGAATCACCAGAATCGCCTCGCCCTTATACCGCCGTACATACATCAATACATTCGGATTGCCTTCGTTAAGTGAAACATAATCACCGTCCAATAGCGCTGCCTCCGTATGCCGCATCGCTAGAATTTTCCGGTAAAAACTGAGAACGGAGTCAGGATCTTTCCTCTCGTCCGCCACGTTATGCGTGTGTGCGCTTAGCGGAACGGGCAGCCAGGGCTTTGCCACGCTGAATCCCGCGTTCGCGCTGTGATCCCACTGCATCGGCGTGCGCTCGCCGTCGCGTCCAATCTCCAGCGGCCAGCCCAGCTTCCCCTCGGGATCCTGCACATCCTCTTTCCGTTTCGGGTCGTTATTCTCCATCCCAATCTCCTCGCCGTAATACATGATCGCCGACCCGCGCAAGGTCAAATACAGTGCCGCCATCATCTTCGCGATGTCGTCGTTATGCACCCCGTCTCCGTACCTTGAATAGGACCGCACGATGTCGTGATTCGTAATCACATAAACCGGCCAGTGCCCCGCCGCATTTACCGCCGCAATATGCTTCCGGTACTCAGCCGCGGAGAGCCCCTTGAAGCCGGTCATCATCAAGTCCATCGGCATCTGCAATTCGTCGTTCTTCGCACCGTAATAATCCTTCAGCTGATCCACATTCGTTGTCCAGGTCTCCCCGATCAGCACCGAACCATATTCATCCGCGACACTCCGCAATTTGCGCATGGCATCGTGCACTTCCGGCAGTTTCTTGTTGTACTTCTCGTCCATGTTCGGCCGCCCGAATTTGTCCGTTCCCGCCACCACCGGATTGTCGGTAAGGTTCGGATCCTCATAGAGCGTGTCCACCGCATCCAGGCGGAATCCCGCCACGCCGCGCTTGTACCAAAAGCGCGTCACATCCAGCATCGCCTTTTCCACCGCGGGATTTCGCCAGTTCAAGTCGGGCTGCTCGGGATAAAAATAATGGTAATAATATTGTCCGGTCTTTGGATCCATCGTCCACGCCGCCGTCCCAAATGTCGAAAGCCAGTTATTCGGCGGCTGTCCCGGCCCTTTTCCATCCCGCCAGATGTACCAGCCGCGATACGGCGAAGTCTTCGACGACCTCGAATCGATGAACCACTTGTGCTGATCCGAAGTGTGGTTCACTACAAAATCCAAAATCACCCGGATGTCCCGTTTCTTTCCCTCCGCCACCAGCCGGTCGAAATCCTCCATTGTCCCGTACATCGGATCGATGGCCTCGTAATCCGAGACGTCGTACCCAAAATCCACCTGCGGCGAAGGGAAACAGGGCGTGATCCAAATCGCATTCACTCCCAGCTCCTTCAGATAATCCAGTTTCGCCGTAATCCCCTTCAAATCTCCGATGCCGTCGTTGTTGCTGTCTGCAAAACTCCGCGGATAAATCTCATAAAACACCGCATGCTGCCACCAAGCATGCCCCTCAGCGTCCGCACTTTTCTGCGCGCCCGCTCGCGGTGCGCAAAACCCCAAGCCGGCTGACAATACCGTTACTGCCGCCGCCAGAATTTGCCGATTCACGCCCGCCTCCTCTTCTTGTCCTCTGTGTAGAATTCCCCTGGGGTCCGGCGACAAACTGCAGGCTGCCGTTACAAGGTTTTCCCGCGTGGCTTTTTCGCCTGGTGCAAGTGAATCAAAACCCGTTGATGCACGTACTCCTGCCCTGCCAACGCTGAAAAGTGAATGCGGAGTTTCGCGGCGCCCGCCGCGTCTTTCGCCACCTCCGCCCCCTCGACAGACTCGATCAGCCCCGGATTCCAAATCGCCATTTCATACACCGCTCCGGCTCGTCCCGAAAGTTCCAGATCCATGGGTGACCTTAGGTCTCCCATCTCTACGGAAAGAATTCGCAAGTCCGAACTCGCGCTTCCCAGTTCCGGCAGACGAAACGAATAGGCCACGCCAAAGTCATTTGTCACCGGAATGCGAACCACGTTTTTCCCTTCCTTCAACGCAAACTTTATTCTCAGGTGATGATGCTCCGCCAGGATCTGCTGGTCATACGTGGCCGGGCGCCCGTTCACGTTCATACGGCCGACCAGCGCCGTGTTTAGGAGAACAGGCTCGAAATCCAAATTGCATTCTCCGCCTGTCCGTGTAACTTCCAGCGTGATTTCCGTCAGCGTCTTCTCATAGCTCAGGTTCAGCACGCTGTCGCCGACTCGCACGTTGTTGATCTTGAAGTTTGTCCAATCCGCAGGCACATGAGGAACGAACGTCAGCGTTTTCTTCGTCGCGTCCTTTTCCAATCCGAACATTCCCTTCAGCAGCGGGCTCACCACCATTGCCGCCGACCAGATCTGGTGCGGCGAACTTGTTGCCAGGGGCTGGTAGTAGTCTCCGGAAAGCACCTCCGTCGCATGTCCGAGCGATCCGTCAAGCGCCAGCAGCGCGTTCGCTCGCAGATTCTCGTAAGCCGGAAATTCCTGGTGATATCGGTATTCGGCAACTGATGCCCAGCCGGTGAAGAGCGGCCACACTGATCCGTAGTGGTATCCGCCTCCACTGAAGACCGCTGAGCGGTTCGAAATAATTCTCATTCCCCAATCCGTTTGCTGGTCCGCATCCACCAGTTGGCGGATCGTGGAAATTGCCATGGCATCTTCAGGCAATCCAAACCACATCGGCACGGTCGTCAGCACGGTTGGCTCATCCACCTGTTTGTCGTTCTCCCCGAGCGCAAACGCAAACCGTTTCTTGTCCGCGATCCAGAAGCTGTCGTTCACCAGCGGCCACTGTTTCCTGAACTCGTTTTCCAGCGCTGCCGCGGCATCCGCCTGCCCCGCAAATTGCGCCAAATTCCCGAGCGCCCGCAGGGCCTCCGCTCCGAGTCCGCTCTGATAGAACTCCGTCTTCACAGGCAGCAGGGGCCCGCCTTCCACCCAACCGTGCCCCACTCCTTGATTTTCTGGCAGCCCGCGCGCGTCGTACGTTGACTTCAAGAACTGATACGCCTTCCACAGGCTCGCCCATTTTTCTTTTGCGAAACTCGTGTCTCCGCTGTTCACCACGTAATCGTTCACCGCGATGATGTAGAGCGGCGTCGCGTCCGCCGATGCATACGGATAGGGATAACCCTTGAACCAGTCGACGAAATTTGCTCCCTGCGAAATCTCGTGCGGAATTTTCCCGTCTTCGCGCTGAAACTTGCTGATAAATGCCAAGGCCGTCTTGGTGCTCGCAAAATCTCCTGCGGCATTTAGAGCCAGCGAACTCCAGAACGAGTCCCGCCCAAAATACCACGCGAATCCCGGCCTCTGGCTCTCGCCCGACGTGCGGTATCCAGCCACCAGCCCCTTGCCAAGGAACGGGTTCTCCACCACTCCCTGCAAGAGGCTCACTCTCGACCAGTCGTATGCCTTTTGGAGTTGTTCGTCAGGCAACTCCACGCTGACTGTTTGACTGAGATAGTTCCGGTAGTAGTCCGCCGATTCGCGCAACATTTCGCCGTATCCGGAACTAAGCCGCCGATACTCGCTCTCCGCGTCCAGCCGGCCCGTCACCGACCCTGCGATCACCACGATTTGCGACGATTTGCCCTTGGCGATCGCGCCAAGCCGGAACGAATTCTCCTCTGACTCCGAATAGTTCGTCTGAAACTCCTCCTCGCCGTATTCCGCGCCAGGCGACCCCACAATCGCCGCGAACTTTCTCTGCTCTTCTCCAAACACAAACGCCTTCAACCCGGAATCCCATCCTATATATGTGGCCCCCAGCGCCGCCGGCCATTCCAACTGAAAATCCCGGTGAAACACCGCCTCAATTTCGAGCGGACTCTCCGTTTCCACTTCCAGGACAATCACCGCTCCCGCTTCACGTACGGGCACAAAAAACGTCTCGCGCACTGAAAAGGTATCTCCGGCGTAAACGATGGTGCTCGATTCGGGACGCGTAATCAGCGTTCGAGCAAGCGAATCGGCTGCGAGGGTCTTGCCGTCCACGTGAAACTTCAAATGAAAGTCGCGAAATATCTTAAGCGGGTAAACCCACGCTTCCATCCGCCCGGCTTCATTTCCAAGCAGCCCCGCCCGCGTTCCCAGTGCCGACAAAAACTCCCACGGCCGGACCGCCCGCATCAGTTCCAACGGGCGCGGTCCTTCGATCGCCTTTAGCGCCTCAGCCGAAGGGGCCGTGACCTGCGCGGCCGCCGGTTCTTTCGCTCGAGCCTGCGCGCCCGCGCTTCCGGAAAAAATGAAGTGCGCCAGGGCAAGAAAACCTACGCCGCACGCTTGCACATTCCGAAATGGGGTTTTTCTTTCGTTCACGGTAGGAAGGTCCTGCCACAAGAGAAACCTTCGATCTCTCGGAGCCCTCAGCTTCGATGGCCATTTGCCGTACAATACGAAGCGGCGGCAAATCTTAGCATGAGCCAAACCCGGGAAGGTATTATTCCATTTGTCCTCCTCACGTCGCGCGTTTCTTAGATCGCTGAGCCGCTCCGCGCTGGTCCTCCCGCTCGAAAGCGTCCTCGCTCTGGCTCGCCCTCTCCAGCCGAATCAGACTCCGTCAGCCCAGAAAGATTCGAATCCATATCCAGCTCCGCCAAAAGATATCGGCGTGAGCTTCGTGAATGTCGCGCGCGAGTCCGGTCTGAATGCAATAACAATTTACGGCGGCGAACACAAGAATAAGTACTTGCTCGAAACGACGGGCTGCGGCGTCGCTTTCTATGATTATGACAACGACGACTGGCTAGATATATTCCTAGTGAATGGCTGGCGCCTCGAGGGCTTTCCGAGAGGCCAGGAACCTGTCTCGCATCTCTTTAAAAATAACCGCGACGGTACATTTACCGATGTCACCGCGAAAGCGGGCATCAAGCACTACGGCTGGGGACAGGGAGTCTGCGTCGGCGACTACGACAACGATGGCTTCGACGACATCTACATCACGTCGTTCGGCAAAAACGTCTTGTATCACAACAACGGAAACGGAACGTTCACCGACGTTACGGAAAAGGCAGGCGTCGGTACAAGCGGAAAACGCTGGAACACGGGCTGCGCCTTCGTCGATTACGATCGCGACGGTCACCTTGATCTTTTTGTCGCGAACTATATCGATCTCGATTTGGCGACCGCTCCTGTCCCCGAATCCGGTCCATGCACTTACAAGGGCGTGCTCGTCGCCTGCGGCCCCCCTGGACTGATCGGCGGAAAAAATATCTTGTTTCATAACAACGGCGACGGCACCTTTTCCGACGTTTCAGAGCGCGCCGGAATTTTCCAGGCCAACGGAACGTACGGGCTCGGCGTGCTCACCGCTGATTTCAACAACGACGGCTGGCCCGATATTTATGTTGCGAACGATTCGACGGCAAGCGCGCTTTATCAAAACAGAAAAAACGGCACCTTCGCGGACGTCGCCATGGAAGCGGGTTGCGCGCTGAGCGCGGATGGCAAACCACAGGCCGGGATGGGCGTTTCCGCCGCGGATTACGATCTGGACGGAAACCTCGACATCGTCAAGACAAATTTCGCGGGCGACACGCCTTCGCTCTACCACAACATCGGCCGAGGAAATTTCGAGGACGCTACTTTCGCCGCCGGGCTCGGAAAACACACCCAATACCTCGGCTGGGGCTGCGGCTTCTTCGATATGGATAATGACGGCTGGCCGGACATTCTAATCTGCAACGGCCACGTCTATCCCGAAGTCGAGCAATTGCGCACCGAAGCCGGTTACCCACAGCAGAAGATCCTGTACCGCAATTTGCGCAACGGACATTTTGAAGATGTTTCTTCCCAAGGCGGCGCGGGTATCATGATCCCGGTGGCATCGCGGGGCGCGGCGTTCGGCGATTTTGACAATGACGGCGACATCGACGTGGTCGTGAACACGGTCAACGATTTTCCTCAGCTGCTGCGCTGCGATTCGCGTTCTGAAAATAACTGGCTGAAGGTAAAAACGATCGGAACAAAATCGAACCGCAGCGGCATCGGCGCCCGCTTGCGTTGCGTTACGCATCCTCCGGGCGAAACGAAGCCGCACCAGCAAATTGATGAGGTACGCAGCGGCGGCAGCTACATTTCGCAAAATGATTTGCGCGTTCATTTTGGAATCGGAAAAACGGAAAAGGTGGAGTTGCTCGAAATCCGCTGGCCAAGCGGCGCGCTTGACACCTTGAAGGATGTGAAGCCGAACCAGTTGATCGTGGTGAAAGAAGGCGAAGGAATTGTGCGGTCTGTAAAATTTGAAGCGAAAGCGGCCAAACCGGCGAAGTGAGTGAAGAGGGCCTTGTTGCCATTAGGTGAATTTGGATAGTGGCCCACCATGGTATTGCCACGGCCACGGTAATTATCATGGCCCTGCTAATTAACACGGCCATGATATATGTTGCTGCGTGAGCGTCAACCTTAGTTATTGTCCTCACATGGTGTTCAGCCGCGCGCGGATTAAATAATCAAATCTCTCCTCTTTACATCCAACAGGAATACCGGTACACTCCTCTATGTAACCCACAGGAGGAGGGGTTCGGTGGAAAACAAGACGGACATCCTTCAAGGCACGCTGGATCTGATGGTGCTACAAGCGCTGGCGGCCATGGGCCCTTTGCATGGATACGGCGTGGCCCGGCGCATTGAACAGATCAGCGGAGAGGCTCTGAAAGTGAATCAAGGCACCGTTTATCTCTGCCTAGTTCGCCTGCTGCAAAAGAGGTGGATCAAAGCGGAATGGGGCACATCCGAGAACAACCGCAAAGCGAGATTCTACTCGATCTCCAAGGCCGGCCAGAAACAACTCATCGAGGAGACGGAAAACTGGCAGCGAGTCTCGGACACCATCGGGCGTTTATTGCGGTTGAATGAGAGCAGATAACCATGTTCAGTTCCTTTCATAGAATGCTTGCCCGGATTCGCGCGGTTTTTCAATCCGATGATTTGGATCAGGATCTGGCCGTGGAACTCGACTCGCACATCCAGATACTGGCCGAGGAGCACCTGCGCAAGGGCGCTTCCGAGGAAGAAGCGCAGCGGCTGGCGCGGATTGAGTTGGGAGGAATCGCGCAATTGCGCGAAGCTCACCGGGAAGAACGAGGTCTGCCTTTGCTCGATACCGTGCTCCAAGATCTCCGTTTCGCTTTTCGCCTGTTTTATAAAAGCCCTGGTTTCACGGCAACGGCCATTCTTACACTCGCCCTCGGCATCGGCGCCAACACGACCATATTCAGTTGGGTCCGTTCGGTTCTGCTCAATCCTCTGCCGGGTGTGGCCAGTCCTGAACGCGTCGTGGCACTGGAAACCATCGCCCCAAATGGCGAGTGGGTCCCCACATCATATCTCGACTTTCGCGATCTCCGCGACAACTGCAAACTCTCGGAGAAAATGACGGTGACCAAGCCCATGGACCTCGCCGTGGGAAATGAGAATTCTTTCGAGCGGACTTGGGGCGAGGCCGTTTCAGGGAACTTTTTTGATCTGTTAGAGATCAAGCCCGAGCTGGGACGATTTTTTTCGAGCGAGGAAGTCGATCACGAGCAGAACGCTCACCCGCTGGTGGTGATCGATCACTCCTATTGGATCAGCCACTTTCACGGCGATCCCGCGGCGATCGGCTCGACTCTGCGCATCGGACGTTTTCCTTATACCGTCATCGGCGTTGCGCCGCCAACCTTTCGCGGCTCCATGGCGGGCCTTTCCTTCCAGATGTGGGTTCCCGCGACGATGTACGGCCAACTGACCTCCACGGGTACGCAGACGCTGGTCGATCGCAAGTGGCGTACGTTCCGGGTTCTGGTCCGCCTGGCTCCCGACGTTTCCCTCGCGCAAGCGCGTGCCGAAGTGCAATCCCATGCCAACGACATGGCCCACGCGGATGCGGACACAAACGAGGGCATGAGTGCAACTCTCTTGCCCCTTTGGAAGGCTCATTACGGAATTCAAGATTCCTTGCTCGGTCCGCTGAGCATACTGATGGCCGCCTCGGGCGTGCTTCTTCTGATCGTCTGTGCCAATGTCGCGAATCTTTTGCTGGCTCGTGCCACCGCGCGGCAGAAGGAATTCAGCGTCCGGCTCGCTCTGGGTGCGCCGCGGTCTCGCTTGATTCGCCAGTTGCTCACGGAGTCCCTGCTTATCGCCTTTCTTGGTGCGGTCGGCGGACTCTTCCTCGCCGTTCCGCTCGGTGGGTCGATGGCATATCTGCTTCCCCATTCGGCTTCTCCGACGCTGGCGCATGCACCGATCGATGCGGGAGTGCTCCTGTTCATGATCTCTGTCGCAGTAGCGGCGGCGCTGCTGGCTGGGATTGTGCCTGCCGTGCACGCCTCCCTCGGAAAGGCTGACGAGGCCCTGCGAGAGCGTGGCCACTCCGGGCCGAGCGCTCGCTCCGGGCGTCTGCTCGGATTCTTCGTGGCGTCCGAGATGGCCCTGGCCCTCGTGGCTCTCATCGCCGCCGGCCTGTTCGTGAAGAGCTTTCGCAACGTCAGCGAAATCCGCACCGGTTTCGACCCCAGTCACGTCGCCATCGCCCGTCTTGACCTGTCGGCCGCGAGTTACAAGGCCCAGCAGGCCGACTCCTATTGCCTCCGTTTCCGCGAGCAACTGGAACGCCAGCCCGGGGTTTCTGCCGTGGCGTATTCGGACTATCTCCCGCTCAGCGTATCCGCCGGTTCGTGGGAGGATTTGCAAGTTCAGGGTTACGTTCCATCTCCGAGCGAGAACATGAAGATCTACCGCTCGCTTACGTCACCTGGCTATTTTGATGTGCTGAAAATTCCCATCCTGCAGGGTCGCGACTTTGACCAGCATGACGTTGGAGAGGCACCACCTGTGATGATTGTGAATCAGGAGTTTGTGCGACGCTTCATCCCTGCCGGAATCGCTCTCGGCCGTCGGGTGCAGGGGTGGGGAAAATGGTTCACCATCATCGGGGTCGTTCAGGACACGAAGGTCTACCGGCTCACCGAAGCTCCCACCCCCTATTTCTACGTGCCGATTCGCCAGATCTACCGCCCAGAAATGGGCTTGGTGTTTCTCGTTCGCACGTCCGCCCCCATCGATGCGGCGCTCTTCGCTTTGCGTCGCGAAGCTCAGACGGTCGATACGTCCGTTCCTGTGTTTGACGCCTCTTCCTTCGATGACAGCATCGCCGCTTCTCTTTTCGGCCAGCGAATTTCCGCCGCGCTGCTCAGTGTTTTAGGAACTGTAGCGCTCCTCCTGGCCGCTGTCGGACTCTACGGAGTGATCAGCTATTCGGTCGCCCAGCGCACGAATGAGATCGGCATCCGTATGGCTCTCGGCGCGCAAGCGAGCGATGTCTTGCGTCCGGTGCTCGGCCAAGGGGCCAAGCTCGCCGGCATTGGCATCTTCGCCGGCGCGCTCGCGTCCCTAGCGTTGTCGCGCTTGCTCGCTCGATTGCTTTTCGGAATCAGCGCGACCGATCCCGTCACCTTTCTGGAAGTCGCCCTTTTGTTGGGTGTTATCGCCCTCGCCGCCTGCTATATCCCGGCGCGCCGCGCCTGCCGTCTCGATCCCGTCATAGCCCTGAGGTACGAGTGAGCCACCAATACCCAGCTTGAATGCGCGCGCCCCTCATTGACAGCCTCCTCGACGCGTTAGTCTCGTCTGCTCTCTTCTGCTGACTCAAGTCGTCGACAAACTGGCCCAACGCAGCAATTGTCAAAAGCAAGATTGTGAGGGGCCATTCTCAGATTTTGACCGGATGGCCAACCGGAAGTAATCCAGACGGGCAGCGGGCAATCAGTATCGGGAGGTCGGCTTGTCGCTGCAATCCAACGATCACGGCTAGCGCGTTTTTCGGGACTTATCCGGCGATTCCGCTTTTAGTCTGGTGTTCCACATCTCGATTCTGGGATTGTGGGATGATAGCCAAAGGCAGCAGAGGTAAGCCAGCCCTTGAACTTTGATCGCCGCAGTTTCCTCGCGTCCGCCGTTGTGGGCCTGGGCGCTCTTCGTCCGAAGGTCGCTTTGTTCGATTTCAACCAACAAGCCAACACTTCGAGGAAATCTATGACTGACATTCCGAACATTCCACTGACGTCCCATCATCGCATTGAAGCGGACGGCGTACATGTGTTCTACCGCGAAGCGGGTGCTGCGGACGCTCCGGTCATCCTCTTGCTCCATGGATTCCCCACGTCGTCGTTTCAATATCGCGAGCTGATTCCGCGCCTCGCCGACCGCTATCGGGTGATCGCTCCAGACCTGCCGGGCTTTGGCTTTACGGAGGTTCCTGCGGAACGCGGATACGTCTATACCTTCGACGCACTGGCAAAGACCATCTTCGCCTTCACTCAGGCTCTCAAACTTACCCGCTATGCAATGTATGTCTTCGACTACGGAGCGCCGACGGGCTTCCGGCTGGCATTGATGGCTCCTGAGCGTGTGACCGCCATCATCTCTCAGAATGGCAACGCCTACGAAGAAGGCCTGGGCGATGCGTGGCAGCCGATCCAGCGCTACTGGCGTGAACCCACCCTTGAGCATCGGAATGCCATCCGCGCCGGCCTGACCGCGGAAGGAATGCGTCACGAATATTCGGTCGGAATCCCGGACCCGGCGCTCATCAAACCCGAGGGCTATACCCTGGACGCTGCCCTGTTGGAGCGTCCAGGCAATGTCGATATACAACTCGATCTCTTCCTCGACTATGCCAACAATGTGAAACTTTACCCGAAGTTCCAGGAGTACCTTCGAACCGCGAAACCTCCACTCCTCGCAATATGGGGCAAGTTCGATCCCTACTTCATCCCTGCAGGAGCAGAAGCGTTCAAGAAAGACATCCCGACCGCTACTGTCAAATTCCTGCCAACGGGACACTTCGCGCTTGAGACTCACTTGCAGGAGATTGCCATCGCAATGCGTGAGTTTCTGATGGAACAAGGGGAGAGGGCGGTCTCTAGAAAGGCTGTCCTCTAAGCCAGATTCTTGCGCTTCCCACGAACATGTCCACTCCCACGCCCTACCTGCCGCGCCCTGCCGGACCGCTGGCCACCGAATCGTAAGCGCGAGGAGCGCGCCGCACCATAACTCAAACCAATTAGTCTAGAGGCGCTGGTTGAAAAGCAGGATGACCAGGGCAAGCGGGATCACATTTCCCCGGGGCTACCCGGTCCTTGGGCTGCCGCGCCTGACAGCGGAGGCGAGGCTTGGGACTAGCAGATTTGGATTATGGCGCGACGGGCGGTGATATGCGAAAACCGCAGCTTGGCAGTGGCGTATGCGGCTGGGGCCGGGCCGGGGTGGAGACTTGTGGGATGAAGGAGAAGGGGCGCGTCATCACGGTTTTGCTCGTGGAGGACCACACCATGGTGCGGCGTGCGCTGAAGCGGACGCTCGAGGATGCGCCGGATTTGCGGGTGGTGGGCGAGGCGAGCGACGGCGCCGAGGCGGTGAAGGTGGCGCGGCGTCTGCGGCCGGATGTGGTGGTGATGGACTTTGCGCTGCCGGGGATGATGGGCGGTGCGGTGACGCAGCGTATTTTGGAGATTTTGCCGGAGACGGCGGTGCTGATTTTGAGCATGCATGCGGAGCGGAGCTATGTGCGAGCCGCGCTGGATGCGGGTGCGCGGGGGTATTTGCTGAAAAGCGCGACGGAACTGGAACTGGGGGAGGCGGTGCGGCAGGTCTCCTCGGGGCGGCACGTCCTGGATTCGCGGATCGTCCTGCCGGAGCCTCCTTTGGACGACATCACACGGCCACTGACGGCGCGCGAGATGGAAGTGTTGCGGCTGATTGCACACGGAAAATCGAATAAGGAGATTGCGGTGGAACTGGGTATTCGCGCGAACACGGTGGGGGTGCACCGGAACAACATCATGGGGGCGCTGGCGATCCGGAACTGCGCCAAGCTTACGTTGTACGCCATTGGAAGGGGATTCGTAGAAATCTCACAGGAATAGATACTACGAAGCGCGCCTGCCCTCCCTACCCAGCCGGCAGCTGTAGTGCTTTTCACATATTGTCTTGTGCCCTGCCCGTCTGTAAAAACCATTGACTGGTTTTTTGACTTCCACCATGTACAAAAACCTATTACTAGCCGTCTGCTTTTGCGCATGGATTGTGGCGCTATACCTTGTGGGCTCATCCGAAGCGGTCGGGCAGCAGCCAGCCGGGCAATACGGGGCACAGGCGGCGCAGCGTCCGCAGGGGGGCGCGGCGACGGCTGGTGTTTTTCCAGCGGTGCTGGACTCCGAGAAGCGGCCTATCACCGCAGGGGGGTTCGTCAAGGATGGGCCGATTGTATTCCAGGACATTGCCCAGAAAGCCGGGCTGACGTCGTGGCGGCACACGATGGGGACGCCGGAAAAAAACTACATCATCGAAACGACCGGGTCGGGCGTCGCCCTGCTGGACTACGACAATGACGGCTGGCTGGACATTTATATGGTGAACGGGTCGACCGTGGATGCGCTGAGCGGCAAAACGGAACCGCCCCATGCGGCGCTCTTCCATAACAACCATGACGGAACGTTTACCAACGTGGCGGAACAAGCGGGAGTGACAAACGACCGGTGGGGATTTGGAGTGGCGATCGGGGACTTTGACAATGACGGCTGGCCGGATATTTATGTCTCAAACTTCGGGAAAAACCGGCTGTACCACAACAATCACGACGGGACGTTTACCGACGTAGCAGAAAAAGCGGGAGTGACGCTCGGAAATTGGTCGACCGGCGCCACGTTTGGCGATTATGACGGGGACGGCAAGCTGGACCTTTTCGTGCCCGGATACATTCACTGGGACATGGAACATCTGCCGCCGAAGCCGGATCCCGCGGCGAATGCGGTGAACTTCTGCCAGTTTCGCGGAATCGCGGTGATGTGCGGGCCGCGGGGGCTGCAGGGCGAGGGCGACCATCTGTTTCACAACAATGGCGATGGGACGTTTACGGACGTGAGCGAGAAAGCGGGCGTATCGGATAAGAAAGGCTATTACGGATTCACGTCCGTATTTGTGGACGTGAACAACGATGGAAAGGTGGATCTGCTGGTAGCGGACGATTCGACGCCGAATTATCTCTACATCAACAAGGGCGACGGGACATTCAAGGACGCGAGTTTTACTTCGGGCTTTGCACTGAATCAGGACGGCCAAGAGGTCGCCAACATGGGCATGGCGATTGGCGACTACAGGAATAACGGGTTGCTCGATCTGTATACGGGAACGTTTTCCGACGATTACAAGCCACTGTTCCGAAACGGTGGGAACGGGTACTACACGGAAATTGCGCCGGACATCGGTATGGCGCAGTTCACCTATCCGTTTCTGACCTGGAGCACGGAATTTATTGATTACGACAACGACGGTTGGAAGGACATTTTCGCGGTCAACGGTCATGTCTACCCGCAGGTGGATCAGCATAATTTTGGCACCTCCTTCGCGCAGCGGCCTTTCTTGTTTCACAACGTAAAAAAAGGCGAGAAGTTTGAGGTGGTTCCTGCGGTTGAGGGCACGGGCCTTGCCAGGGTGATCACAGGGCGAGGAGCGGCGTTCGGGGATTTGTTCAACGACGGGAAGATCGACGTGGTGATCAACTGTCTCGACAATGTCCCGGCTTTGATGCGCAACGTGAACGGGGACAAGCATCACTGGGTCGGATTGCAGCTGGTTGGCGGACCAAAGAGCCCGCGAGATGCGGTGGGGGCGGTAGTTTATCTTACGGCGGGAGGCCTGCGGCAGCGCGGTGACGTCATGAGCGGCGGGAGTTACGAGTCCTCCAACGACCAGCGTTTGCACTTTGGAATTGGGGACGCCAATGCGGTCAGCAAAGTGGAGATCCGGTGGCCGAGTGGGATTGTGGAACAGGTGTCGCTGCCGGCGGTGGACCGGATATTTGAGATTGAAGAAGGCAAGGGCGTGGTGCCCAGCGCTTACGATGGCATTGCGCAGGAAATTGCGCAACGGAAAGCGGCCAGCCAGGCGGCGAATTGAGTCTGGTGGGGGAACGAAGAGTTTTCACTGACTGAGCTCCGGGCTGTTTGCGGGTACGTGGCATGCACTTCCTACAGGCAGGTGGTCTTATGAAAATGGGATCCAGAAGCGTTGTCGTGGACACCACTGCTGCCCTCGGCCTGTTTTGCGTCTTGCTGAACACGCCGATCGCGCAACCACAGGCCCGGACTCAGGGGCAATCTCAGCCGCCGGCGCAATACAACGATTCCGAAAAACAGTACAAAACACCGGCGGATCAGGAGGCTGAGCGCAAACAGTACGCCGACAAGATACGCGAGAGTTACAACTTCCGCTTCGGCCAGGGCGACATATCCACGCCGGGAAACGCGGCCGTCGAGGGGAATGACTTCATCCAGCCGGGAGCGTTTCCAAAGGCATCGTATTGCAAAACGTGCCACGCGGAGGCGTACGACCATTGGCGGCAGGCGCTGCACTCGAATTCGTTTCGAACACCGTTTTACCGGACGAGCGTCAACATCCTGCGGCGCGAGAAGGGTATCGAGTTTACGCGCCATTGCGAGAGTTGCCACAACCCGATCGCGACCTTGACAGGGGCACTGACTCAGGATTCGAAGGTTGACCGGCAGTTTGATGAAGAAGGACTGACGTGCCTGACGTGCCATGCGATTCAAAAGCTGCAGCCGACGGTGGGGAATGGCGGCTACGTGATGGGAGTGCCCGCAGTGATGGTGGACGAAGACGGGAAACGCATTCCTGGCCAGGTGCCTTACGTAGACATCATGGCGGATCCGGAACGGCACTCGAAAGCCGTCATGAAGGATTTTCTGCGGACGCCGGAGTTCTGCGCGGCGTGCCACAAGGCAAACTTGCCGACTCCGCTGAATGATTACAAGTTCGTGCGAGCATTCACGGTGTATGACGAATGGCATAACTCAAAATTCTCGAAGCGGAACCCGCTGACTTTTTATTCCGGGGACTTCACCACCTGCCAGGGCTGCCACATGAAGCGCTCGGCTCCGGAGCTTGAGGAATACGGGGCCAAGAATGGGACGTTCGCTTCGCACCGGTGGACGGCGGGGAATACGGCAGTGCCGTTCTATTACGGTTTCGACGCGCAATTGCAAAAGACCATCGAGTTTCTGAAGTCCGGTAATTACTTGAACGTGGATCTGTTTGCGATCAAGAAGGCGGATGAGGACGGAATGGCGGCGCCGCTCGGAACAGTTCCGTTTGGCCTGAAGCCCAACGACAAGGTCGAAACCATGGTGGTCATCCAGAACAGGAATATCGGCCACTCGCTGATTCCCGAAGTGCGCGATCTGTATGAGGCGTGGGTGGAATTCGCGGTGAACGACAGCGCCGGAAAGGAAATTTACCACAGCGGCTTTCTGAAGCCGGACGGCGCGCTCGACACGCGGGCGCACAGCTTTACCAACCGGCCGGTCACCGAGAAGGGCGAGTTCGTCG